>Ga0310695_10001932_pt1 | contig 46144 bp, 33 predicted proteins | sample RumenRJG_04DNA_FD_203882 | JGI IMG/M metagenome (GOLD analysis project Ga0310695, IMG submission 203882) | Bovine rumen microbial communities from Lethbridge, Alberta, Canada - RJG_04 (v2) (version 2) | ecosystem: Host-associated > Mammals > Digestive system > Stomach > Rumen | place: Canada... | reverse complement strand
TGACCTGCTACCTCGCCGTTGCTCATCATGAGAGGCAGATGGGCGAGCATCTCTGCGACAGAACCAAATTGTTCTAATGGAGTTCCCTGAATTGAAACTTGTAATCCTCTGTCTGTTGCGGTATATAAGAGCCTTTGACCTTTCACTGTCACTCCTTTCAGAGTCATCGTTTCAGGCTGCATCCGTATCGTACCGAGTTCTGCATGGTTACATTGCTTGTAGATGGTCTTGTATCCAACGTAGGAGATTCGGGCAAGGACTTTCTCTTGCTCGTATGGAATAGCGAAATAGCCGCTCTCGTTCGATACGCCACCGCCAAGGAGGACGCTGTCTGCAGGATTGAGAATAGCTACATTAGCATAGCCCACGGGCAAACCCTGTTCGTCGATGATGGTTCCCGTCAGGTGGCGGTCGGTCTTGTGGGTACACTCCACATAGATTTCGTGGTCATCGGGCTTTACTGTCATGCGGACAGGGTAGAATCCTATCATTTGCTGGATGGCATCGGGCAGTTTCTTATTCTTGATGGTAGCTGTGATACGGAAATCCTCCAACTCGTTATAGAGGAAGTTGATGACGTATTCATCTTGAGCATTGTTCAACCCAAGCAGGGCCTCGCTGAGCGACACATTATTATAGGTATGGCTGATGCGCTGAGCGTAGGTGTCAAGTGGCATGCAGAGGATGCAGGCCATGAGCACAAAAGTATATAATGCGTGTCTCATCTTACAACCAGTTTTTTGTCTTCCATGCCGATATTCACGGCCTCGAAGGTGTTCAACTTTTCTACTACACGCGAGAGGCTGTCTTCACGCTTCCATACAAAGTGGAAGCGAAGGTGGCGGGCCGCTTCATTCTCAAACTCCACGCCGACCCCATAGGCTGCAGCAATGGCTGTGAGCATGGAGTCGAGCGGCACATTGTTGAAGACGTAAGGCTCTGACTGGATGATGTCGGCCTTAATCGTATTTGCGGGCAGGGATGTGACTGGCTTCTTGTCTGTCGCTTGCTCCATAGTGGCCATTTGCGGTTTGGAAGTGTGGATGTTTCGCACGACTTGGAAGGCGGCAAAGGCGATGCCTGAAGCCAGGAGTACACCAATGAAAGATGCCGCTATCTTGTGGGGTGAGATGAACGCGAGAAAACGGGGCTTATATTCTCCTTCATCAAGGGCATCCAACTCATTTGCATGGCTGGCTGCAAACTTCTCCCATTCGGAATCCACATCGGGGGTGTCATCAGCCAGTTCATCGTACTTGAAGGCACGCTTGGCAAATCCAAGCTGCTGCACGAGCTGGCGCATCTCGTCGTCGGCGAGTATCTGCTGCCGCTCGGCTTTGCCGCTTGGCTCGTCCAAGAACTGCTCGTCGGTCAGTTGCTCGGGGTGTTCCTGCAATTCCAGAAGCCACTCTATACGCTTTTCTTCGGTCATCATATTGCTTTTGAGTTTGAATTGAAGTACTTTCTTATTTTCTCCACAGACTGCTTCAGGTGGGTGTGGACGGTTTGGCGGCTGACGTTCAGTGCTTCCGCCACCTCCTGGCAAGTCATCTCTCGTAGGTAGCGCAGTCGGAAAACGTTCTGCTCCATCGGTGACAGGTTCTCCCTCACGTAGCGCATCAGTTCCTCCATCTGTATTTGCTCTTCCGCGGTATTGCCGCTGGCAAGTGCATCAGTGTCCTCGGTAAGCAGGCGTGCAAATCGTTCATGCACCTGCTTGTGCTGCAACACATTCAGACAGCGATGGCGCACACTCGCCAAGAGGAATGCTTTTGCATTGTCTGTTCGCATCATCGTCCTGCCACTGATCAGACTGGCGAAAACCTCGCTCACCACGTCCTTACTCTCCGCCTCATCGAAGAGAAGCGTGAGTGCCAGATGGTACATCTGCGTGTAGTGTGTCTTGAACAGACTTTCAACATCTTTTCGTGTCATACACTTATAATACAGTTCAGACGAAGAAAATGTAAAGCAGAAGTGCGTTTATTTTCAATTCAAACTCAAATTTCTTTATTTTGGGGTGTTTTTCCAATCAAATCGGGCGAGGATGCGCTGTTTCCCATCCTCGCCCGCCTTCGGCTGACCTTCACAGACCAGCCACTGGTAAAATCTGCATATTCATTTAAGATGAGAGAGATTATTTCTTCTTTTTCAAAGTGAGGATGAGCTTGTCTTTCTGCGCATCGTCCTTGGCCTTTTCTACTTTCATGCTCTCGATGTTGTCTGGCTCAATATTGTTCAAATCCTCAGCATCCACAACACGGCCGTCCACCACGACATCGAACTCCTTGCCCTTGTGCTCCTTGCCAAGAACGACGTTTTTCGCAGCGGGCTTTTCCTCTTTGTCAAGTTTGAAGGTGATGGGCACGGTATATCTGACCGCTACGGGTTTCCCATCTTGCATACCAGGCGTCCAGTCAGGCATGCTATTGACCACGCGAAGGGCTTCAGCGTCCAGTTGCGGGGCTACAGACTTCACGATATGAGCGCCACTGATGCTGCCGTCTTTCTCCACAGTGAAACTTGCGATGACATGTCCCTGAATGCCATTCTTGAATGCCTCCTCCGGATAGTGGACATTCTTCGACAGGTATTGAATCATGGCAGCAGAGCCCCCTGGGAACTGTGGCATCTGTTCCACCACATCGTAGGTCTTTTCGAGCTCGGCGCTACCGTCTTTCTGCAAGACGAAGACATATCTATCCTGAGGCTCCTTGACGACGATGACATCGCTTGCATAGCCGATGTAGGCTGCTGCGACAGCATCGCCTTTCTTGACATCGATGGAGAACTCTCCGTTCATGTCAGTCACGGTGCCAGTCTTGGAATTGCCAATCTGGATGATGGCACCCACGATGGGCTCGCCTTTCTCCTTGTCTTTGACTATTCCGCGAATCTTAAACGTCTTGCCATCCTCCTGTGCCGAGAGAGTACTTTCAGCCTCCTGTGCCTCAAAGCCTTGGTTGATGGTGGAGTGAGATGATTGGTGGGTACTGACGGATTGTTGGTCCTGCGGCTTGTTGTAGATATAGTCTGTTACGGTACGGGCGTTGAGTGCGAGTGCTGCACCGATGATGGGCAGCAGGGCGAGCAGCTTCAGCAGATGGCTGCTCTTCGATTTTCTATTTGTCATCATGTGAATACGGTTTTTAAGGGTACTGTGACTGATGCCGTTAGCTATGGAATAGCCACCAATGCTTGCGGCTTTGCCTAACGGCGAGTCCGCTTCCGCTCGGAAAAGCGAAAAAACATTTCCGCTTTCCACTCGCTTACTTGCGGCCTTTGAGATTAACAGATATTGATATTGACGCGCGTTAATCCCTTGAGAGAGTACCTCGCCGTCGGCCTCATATTCGTGGATGGCGCGCAGGTCTTGGCGCAGCATCCACATGGCAGGGTTGAACCATTGGAGGGCGGTGAGCAGGTCTACGAGGACGACATCGAGCGAGTGTCGCAGTCGGATATGTCCCCGTTCATGAGCGAGAATAGCGGCATCGTGGGCCTCATAGTCGCTTTGGTTCATCACGATATAGTGCATCCAACTGAAAGGTGCCACGGCTGCGTTACCAGTCACGCAGAGGATGGTGCCATCAGGTTGCGGATAGCGTTCGCTTCTTCGTATCAGTTGCCAGACTCTCGCCAGCGAGAGCAGGGTGTTACCCAGCGTTGCCACCATACCTATTATATATAGGACAGGTAGCACGACCAGCCAAAGAGGTTGCTCCGTTTCAGATTCTGGTGCTATCTGCGCCTGCACATCGCCAATGGCCACCTCTGGCGTCGCTACCGCCACCGTCTGATGCGTAGTGATGACGCACAGGGGCAGCACGAACGAGGCTATGGCCGTCAGCAACAGCACGATGCGGTTCACGCGATGGAAAGTCTCGCGTGAGAGCATCAGGCGGTAGAACATGTAGAACACGATGATGAGCACCGCCACTTTTAGGTCGTATAGGAGAAAGTCTGACATATTATTATAGCGATTTTTGGGGGGCGTCGCTGAGCAGAAAGAGCGCTATAGCGACGCCGATTGTCCGGATTCTATCTCGTTGATGAGTTCGCGGAGTTCTTCTAAGCTGATTTTCTCTTCCTTGACAAACGAGGATACGGCAGAGAGGTAGGAATCGCCAAAATAGTTCTTGACGATTCCTGCCATCGACGTCCTGCCATACTCTGCCTCTGTGATGAGGGGATAGTATTGGTAGGTGTTGCCATACTTCTTATGCCCAAGAAAGCCTTCGCGCTCCAAGATGCGCACGATGGTGGACAGCGTATTGAAGTGAGGACGGGGCTCGGCATAGAGTTCCAGAAGTTCGCGCACGAACATCGGGCCGTGTTGCCAATACAGGTCCATGATTTCCTTTTCCTTGTTGGTCAGTTTCTTCATTGCTCCTTTTTCTTGCTAAAGTTTTACACGTTACTTGCGTCAATAATCAATATCTGGGTGCAAAGTAACTAAAACTTTTCGTTACTACCAACTAAATCAATTAGTTTTTTAACTATTTTAATTAGTTTCTTTAGTTGTTCACACATGTTTCGGCCTTGCTGGCATTCAGAGTCGGCTCTTCTCTGCATTGCCAGCACCCGTACCACGGTACTTCGACGGGGTGACATTGAAGCGATATCGGAGGGAGAGCGTGACGCAGCGCGAGTCATTGTCCTCCATCTTGCGGAACATCATGCGATTGCTATAGAGCATGAAGCGATTGATGGCTCCATTGAAAAGGTCATTACCTGAGAGTTTGATGTTAAGGCGACGTTTGCAAAAGTCCTTGCTGACACTAAGTGAAAGAATAGGATTAGTACAGTCGAATTTGGCATTTGCGCCGCTGTTGCCGTGGGTGTGCATGTTGAAGTCGGCCTGCACGAGCCAGTCGTGAGGAAACGTGACGATGTTGCCCAATTGCAACGACAGCATGGGCTGATTGAAACTCTTCTGCTCACCCAGGAACTCCGCTTTAAGCCACGGCTTCATCAGTGATATGTTGTATTGCGGAGTCCATGTGACTTCGTGACCCAATTTGACATTCTTCTGTGCCCCGAGCGTGATTGTGATCCAATCGGCATGGTCGTAGTTCCTGTGGGTAACGAGGTTTACCTTGCTATCGTTCTCCAAACTTTCTGCCGTATAAAGGATGGGATCTACGCAATGGGAGAAGTTGACATTGAGATAGAGCCACTTCCACATAGCCATTGTATTTATGTTGTGGTACTTAACTGGTTTCAGATAGGGATTGCCCGTCTGCAAGTTCAGACGGTTCTCATAGATGACATCACTACTCAGCTGCCAGTAAGACGGACGCGCAGTGCGCTTGGCATAACTGAAGGAAAGTTGCACTTTCTTCACAGAAGTTGATAAGGAAACCGATGGAAAGAAGTCGTTATAAGTACGGCTTTGGTCGTCGCGACGGATGCCGCCTACGAAGTATTCAGACGTCACATGCTCATAGCGCAAACCAGCTGCCAACTGAAGACGGCCAATCTGTTGGCGTAGTTCTATGAAGGGGGCAATGGCTTGCTCATGCTGCTCGTTATTGCTATTGGCGATGTAGCCCTCCACGTTCTCGAAACTGCTGTTCCAGCGGGTATTGGTGTACTCCTCGCCAACCTCAATCTGTCCTTTCCCTATCGGATGCGTCACGAAGAGTTTCTCTGCCATCAGTCGGCTGCGCGTCAGGGCGTACGTGTTCACATCGCGGTCATCAAACTCGTCACTCAGTTCCTGTTGCTGATTGCGGTTACGCTGGCTACGATAGGTATAGTCGGCATTGAAGTCGATGGCGAGCTTTCCTATCTTGCCCGTGTAGTAGAGATTCACTTGGTGTTTGGGGGCACCTTCGGCTCTGTTGACACTGCTGTTCTGCAAACGGTCATACTTATTGCCGTTGGCTTGCAGGTCATCGTCATTGTCGCTCCAAGTCTTCACGTAGTCGTAGGTATTCTGATAGAAGCCGCCAAAAGAATTATTATCGTTAAGCTGGTAGTTGAAGCCGAAACGGCCTTCAAGGAATGGATTGTAAACCTTGTCCCTCTGCTTGTTGGTAATTACCCACAGCGTGTCGGCAAAGACGGTCTGCTCGAACTCGCCCTTCTCCCACCGCTTGTTGTAAGCTCCAAAGAGGTTGGCAAACAATTCAAGTCCTCCTTTTCGATAGGTAAGGTTGATGCGCTCGTTATTTGCAAAGCCATGCCCTTTACGACTCCATGAGTTCAGTTCTACACCAAGGCCTTCGCCTGCTGTGCGTTTGGTGCGAATGATAATGACCGCATTGACGGATGCGTCATATCGGGCACCCGGATTCTGAATAACTTCCACGTTCTTGATGTTGTCCGACTGGATGTTCCTCAGTTCCTGCAAGTCGGTCAACTTACGGTTGTTCAGGTAAATCAGTGGCACGCCCTTGCCTAATATTTCAAAGCCGTCGCCTTTTTTCGAAATGGTAGGCACCCTCGACAACACATCTTCTGCGGTGCCCATACGCTCCATCACCGTACCCTCTACGTTCATGACGAGCGCGTTTCCTTGCAACTGAACCTTGGGGCGCTCGCCCTGCACGACTACGCCTTTGATGGTTAGCGTTTCGGGCAAAAGCTGAATCGTGCCCACTTGCTCGCTACGGCATAAGCGGAAAACGGTTTTGTAGCCGACGTATGAAATGCGGGCGAGGACCACGGGCAGCTCATAGGGGATGACAAAAACGCCAGCCTCGTTGCTCACACCTCCACCGATGAGGGTTGAGTCTGATGGATGAAGCAGGTAAACATTGGCGTAGGGCAGAGGCTGGCGATTCTCGTCGATGATGGTACCTTTCAGGTGGCGGTCGGTCTTGTGGGTACACTCCACAAAGATTTTCTTTTCCTTCGGATTGCTCTTGTCTACGGTCATGCGAATGGGATAGAAACCTATCATCTGCAGGATGGCATCGGGTAGCGACTTGTGGCTGACGGTGGTTGTGATGCGGAAGTCCTCGAGTTCATTGTAGAGGAACATGATGGTGTATTCGTTCTGCTGACGGGCAAGCTGATTTAGGGCATCAGAGAGCGACACATTATTATATTTATGATTGACGGTATGCTGCGCCTGTGTGCTGATGGTTAGGAGCAAGGCCAGGACGACGAGTGTGATACTTCTTTTCATGACGGATGGCTATTCTATGGTGATTTGGTTATCATTCAACGTGACGGTCAGACACTCAAACTGGTTGAGGTCGCTGACGACTTGTTCGAGCCCCTGCTGCGGATTCCATACGAAATGGAAACGTAGCTGACGCGCCTCGTCGCTCTGGAACGTCACTTCTGCATCATAGTGGGCAGCTATCTCCAGCACCATCTGCTCCAACGGGACGTTGTCGTAGACTACGGGAGCTGCCTCCTCCACAGTCGCTCTCTGATGGGAAAGGCGAGTGGAATGCCTGACTGTGTCGGACGCAAGCTCGTATTCATTCCTTTCGCTCTTTGGAGAGAAGGCTGGGGTGAGGCTGAAGATAGTGGCAAATGCAATGCCCGACACCAGCAGCACTCCGATGAACAGCGCTGCGACCTTTGTCCAGTTATAACTATGCTTTTTAGGCTGAAGCTTCTGATTTAGCCTCATCCATGCGGCGTCCACATCGATGGGGTCGACCGTTTTTCGATGTCTACTGCTACGCTTGGCCTCTATCATCTGTCGGTAGGTTTGGCGTGTATCTTCATCCCGAAGGATGATGTCCAACATTTGCTGTTCGGAATATGCCTCAGGATGGTCGAGCATTTCCAATAGCTGGCGGATGTTTTCGTTTGTCGTTGTCATGGTGATAATCTTTTAGTGATTGAAATGATTTCTGATTCTCTGAAGACTCTGTGCAAGATACTTATAGGCGGTGTTCGGATTGAGATTGAGCCGGCGGGCTATCTCGGCAACGGTCAGGTCGTCGTCGAAACGAAGGTGGAAGATACTGCGGTGGGGCTCCTCCAGCTGCTCGTCAGCATAAGCTGATATGCTATCGAGGCGTTCCAGCCGTTTGTCAAGGGGGTGCAGGTCGGTTTCGGATTCCACAGGCAACAGGCGTCTCACCCGCTCATGCAACCTCATCTGACGGATTCTGTTCAGGCAGGCATTGCGCACGGCACTCAGCAGATAAGTGTCGGTCTTTGGCGAAATATCGCTATCGGCCAATCGCAAGAAGATGTCCTGCACCACGTCTTCTGCCGCTTCGTCGTCGCCCAGCAAGACACTGGCCAGATGAATCATCTTGCTGTAGTTCTGACGGAAGATCGTCTCCAATTCTTTTTTCGTCATAATTGTATCTTGTGCTTTTTCAGTTCTCTATCAAGGGAGGGAACAAGAGTTTGCACCTCGTTTTGAGCTTCGTCTATTCTATAGACACCTCAGCGTCCCCATTTTTTTACGCAGGCACCCACTTTTTATGATTTTTTTATCTCCCGCTTGCCGCTTTGTTTCCTTTTTGAGGATAATCGTTGGTTCTTTCAATTATAATTCGTATCTTTGCACCATTCAATCAACAAACTATTGAAAGATATGAAACCAAACAATGTCAACCCAAGCTCTCGGCATGCTTTTGCCCTCGTTGTGGCCATAGCCCTGATTATAGGCCTCAATAGCTGTAAAACACCAGCTACCTTTGACGCACTCGCAACTCAGACTGCCCTGAAAAAAGAACCCGTGAAAATGATTCTCGACTCCGACTTCGGCAGCTCCACCGACGATCTCTTCGCCCTTATGATGCTCAACCACTACATGGACGACGGTCTGGTAGACCTGAAAGGCATCGTCGTAGACCGCGAAGGCGAAAAGAATGCAGCCCTCGTGGATATCTTCAATACCTACTACGGCCATCCCGACATACCCATCGGACAGGAGCGAAACGGGGTGAAGAACCCTCGCTGCTTCATTCCCTACAACGGCATCTGCGACCTTAAAGACGCTCAAGGGCAGCCACTCTTCAAGCGCACTCAGGACACCAGCCGCTGCCCCGAAGGCTATAAGCTCTACCGCCAGCTGTTGAGTCAGGCTGAGGACAAGTCGATTGTAGTCGTAGCCATCGGCTTTGTCACCACGCTGGCACAACTTTTCGAGTCAGGAGCCGACGAATATTCTCCACTCACAGGCACCGACTTGTTCAGCCAAAAGGTGAAAGCCGTCTATATCCAGTCAGGACGTTTCGAGACTGGCGACAGCCTTAGCGGCTACAACATGCGTGCAGCCTCACGACAGTCGGCCGTGTTCTACGACCGCTTTCCCAAGAATGTGGACCTCATCATGTCGCCCAGCAACGTGGGTGACCAGATAGACTACCTGCCCCATGAAGTGCTCTCGGACCTCTCCTCCACCGAACTGAACCCCATCAAGGCGGTCTACACACGCTACACTTGCGACACCGGCCAACGCATGTGGGACACCAACTGCTTGGTGCAGGCTGTTCTTGGCGACACAGAATACCCGCTTTCACCACGCGGCTGGGTGACCTTCGTAGACCGTGGTGAGGAGTCGCTGATGCTCTTCAAAGCCGATCCACAGGGTAATGCACGCTACCAACTGCCAACAGACAGCTATACTGCCGAGCAGAAACTCATGGACATCCGCCGACACAATCGCATGAACCGCTATCCCTCGCGCTACACCATTGAGGCGCCTCAGCCACAGCTGAAAGGCTCCGAGGCCGTAGAATGGGTGCGTCCCAGGATGGCTTTGCTGGTGGATAAATACATGGGCAGCGCAGGCAACAAGCTCGATCCGGACAATGTGCGCATGCTATTCCGACCCATCGGCTATTCAGGCCCCAACGTCGCCGACTATCGCGAAGCGGAGAACCTGTTGGTCGACTCCATCTACAACGCCATGCTTCTGAAAGCCTTGAATTTAGGCAAGCGCGACGTGGTCATCGTGACGGGTCCACCTGCCAGCGGAAAGACTACTGCCGTGAACCAGATGAAGGTGGGCAAGGCTGGCCTGATCTTCGATGCCACTCTCACAGAGGGCAACCGCTTGGAGCAGGCCGTGGCAAAAGCGCAGGCTACCGGCATGGAGCGCGTGACCGTGGTGATGGTCTACAACGATGTGGTCACCTGTTACAAGAACAATATGCAGCGCGGCAGAAACATCTGGCGCTATGCGTCCTTGGACTATCTCGTGGAGGCCTTCCGCAACAATGCCGGACTGTTGGAGCGCCTGCAAAAGGCCTATCCCACAGTGGAAATCATCCCTGTGACGTTTGAAGGCAATCAACCTATGCAACAGGTAAGCATCGAAAATGCCCTGAAATGGGACTACTCGGTCAGCGATAGTCAGATGCATGAACTGCTTACCTACTTATACGAACAACTCAACGAGGGTAACGTCGAACCTATTCTAGCTCCTCTCGCAGCAGGCGACTTGCTGGCCATTCCTGGTCTGAACGATGAAAACCGCTCCTTGGCACGCGAGATTGACCACAAAATCAACAGTTTGATCAAGGAGAACAAGATTAGGTAACTTGACGAACGGGATTCCTTTGAATACTAAAAAAAACGAATCAAACGAATTGTTTGGGCTGTATTCTGAGCCTAACAATTCGTTTGATTCGTTCAATTCGTGATTACAACACCCGAAGGTTAGTCCTGAATCAGGCACTCACCCGTCATATCAGAGGGTTGGGGAAGCCCCATGATATGGAGGATGGAGGGTGCCACATCGGCCAGACGACCGTCTTTCACCGTGGCCGAGTTGTTGTCGGTCACGTAGATGAAGGGGACGGGGTTGAGTGAGTGGGCTGTATTGGGCGTGCCGTCAGGGTTGATGGCATTGTCGGCATTGCCGTGGTCGGCAATGATGATGGCCTCGTAGTCGTTTGCCTTGGCGGCTTCAATGACCTCGCGGACGCAGTTGTCGACTGCCCAGACGGCCTTGGCGATGGCATTATAGACTCCTGTATGGCCCACCATGTCGCCATTGGCAAAGTTGACAACGATGAAATCGTAATTTTGTGTATTGATAGCTTCGACGAGCTTGTCCTTCACCTCGTAGGCCGACATTTCGGGCTTCAGGTCGTAGGTTGCCACCTTTGGCGACGGCACAAGGATGCGGTCCTCGCCTTCGAAAGGAGCCTCGCGACCTCCGTTGAAGAAGAATGTCACATGGGCATACTTCTCAGTTTCGGCCGTGTGGAGCTGCTTCTTGCCCTGTTTGGAGAGATATTCGCCCAGCGTGTCTTCCACATTCTCTTTTGGGAAGAGGATGTGCACACCCTTGAAGTTGGCATCGTAGGGGGTCATGCAGTAGTATTGCAGGCCTGGGATGATGTTCATGCCCTGCTCCGGCATGTCCTGCTGCGTGAGGGCGATGGTCATTTCCTTGGCGCGGTCGTTGCGGAAATTGATGAAAATGACCACGTCGCCTTCCTCAATACATCCGTTGACAGTAGTGTTGTGGATGGGCTTGATGAATTCGTCGGTCACACCCTCGTCATAGCTTTCCTGCATGGCCTGTACCATATCGGTGGCCTGTTTGCCCACGCCATTCACTATCAGGTCGTAGCCTTCCTTCACACGCTCCCATCGCTTGTCGCGGTCCATGGCGTAGAAACGTCCCACAATGCTGGCAATAGCGGCATCGTTAGCTTCACAGACCTGAGAAACCTGCTCGATGAAACCCTTACCTGAGCGTGGGTCGGTGTCGCGGCCGTCCATAAAACAATGTACAAAAAGCTGATTCTTCAGACCGTATTCCTTACCGATTTCGATGAGTTTGAACAGGTGGTCGAGGCTGGAATGCACACCACCGTCGCTGGTCAGTCCCATCAGGTGGAGTTTCTTACCCTTTTCTTTCGCATAGCTATAGGCAGCCACGATTTCCGGATTCTGAAGGATGGAGCCGTCTTTGCAGGCACGGTTTATTTTGACCAAGTCCTGATAGACTACGCGTCCGGCACCAATATTGAGGTGTCCCACCTCTGAGTTGCCCATCTGTCCGTCGGGCAGTCCCACATCTTCGCCGCTGGCTTGCAGCTGCGAATGTGCGCTGATGGCAGTAAGATAATCCAAATAAGGTGTCGGGGTGTTGAAAATCACGTCACCCCGTCCGTGCTGACCGATTCCCCATCCGTCGAGAATCATCAATAATGCTTTCTTTGCCATTTTCAATCTTTTTACTTTGTTTCTATTAACCTTTCGGTGTGCAAAGGTACGAAATAAATGATAATTGACCATTGCCTATGGACAATAATGTGTTGGCGATTGACATTTTTTCGCAAATCGCTTGGGAAAAGAGTGGTGAAACGATGTGAAACCCTTGCCCACTCGTCATGAGCCGGTTTTCCAAAAACGCCTGAAAATCCACCAACCGATGGGCTGAGCCAGCGTGGCTCCCGTGGCATTGGCGAGGAAGTCAAGCCAGTCGCCACTGCGCACTCCGCCCGTACAGTAGCGCTGCGCCAATTCCACCAACCCACCCATGAGCACGGGCAGTAGCCATGTTAGCAGCATGACACGGGAGGTTCTCTGCCGGGAAGCCTCCCACCATACCACCAAACAGAGTGTAGCATACATGACAAGGTGTGTCCACTTGTCGATGAACCGTACATGGCTCAGCGGCGACTCAGGAATGGGAATGAGGCAAATGACCCATATCACGCCCACCAACGCCAAAGAGAAAGGATATTTACGAAACATATTGCAAAGGTACAAAATAATTGACAATCGGCGAATGGCCATGGACTGCAGCTTACAGATAATTGACATTTTATGAAGGTTTATTGACGATTTTTTGCATCAGCCTTTGGTTATTCTGATTATTTAAAGTACCTTTGCAACCAGATTGCCACAGAAGCAATGACATGGAACATCCAAAGACAACAACCAACTAACAACATGACAGATACAAAAAGAAGCGGTTTCGGATCGAAGCTTGGCATGGTACTGGCCACTGCCGGTAGTGCCGTGGGACTGGGCAACGTGTGGCGTTTCCCCTATGTGACAGGACAGAACGGTGGTGCTGCGTTTATCATTATTTACATTGTGTGCATTTTGCTGATGGCCATCCCCGTGATGCTCTGCGAGATGATGATTGGCCGACACGGACAATCGAACGCTGCTCGAGCCTATGGCAAAGTGTCCGGTTCGAAGCGTTGGCGTTGGGTGGGCTACCTCGGTGTGTTCACAGGCACCCTGATTGTGGGCTACTACAGCGTGGTGAGCGGCTGGACATTGCAGTACACACTGTCGTCGCTGCTGAACGACCTTCACGGCACCCCCGAGTATTTCAAGGACTTTTTCAACAGTTTCATAGCCAGTCCGACGAAAATTGTGGGATGGACATTGCTGCTGATACTCATCACCCACCTGGTGATTATCCGTGGTGTGGAGGGCGGTATCGAGAAAGCCGCCAAGGTGATGATGCCCGTTCTTTTCGTGCTGCTTGTCGTGTTGGTGGTCTGCTCCGTGATGCTTCCAGGCGCTGGCAAAGGTCTTGAGTTCCTGTTCAGGCCCGACTTCTCGAAAGTGACGGGCGAGACATTCCTTGAAGCTATGGGTCAGGCATTTTTCTCGCTGAGCATCGGTATGGGTGCGCTGTGCACGTATGCCAGCTATTTCCAACGCGACACCCACTTGGTGAGGACCACGGTACAGATAGCCGGTATTGACACAGGTGTAGCCATCATGTCGGGATTGATCATTTTCCCCGCAGCCATGTCGGTCGGTATTCAACCCGACAGCGGTCCCTCGCTGGTGTTTGTCACCCTGCCCAACGTCATTGAGCAGGCCTTCGCATCGGTACCCGCCATCGGATATATTGTCTCCGTAGCATTCTACCTGCTGCTTTTTATCGCTGCTCTCACCTCTAACATCTCTGTCCATGAGGTAGGCACGTCGTTCGTGAGCGAAGAGTTCAACATGAGTCGTCGCAACGCAGCCCGCGTCGTGTCGCTCATCTGCGTGGTGGTCGGCTCGCTGTGCGCCCTGTCGCTGTGCGGCTATCCATGGCTGAACTTCTTCGGAAAAGCCCTGTTCGACCTGTGCGACTGGATGACGGCCAACGTGCTACTCACCCTGGGCGGACTCTTCACGAGCATCCTTGTGGGATGGGTGTTGCCGCGCAAGTTGATTGTAGAAGAGATGACTAACTGGGGCACCCTGCGCTCGCGCTATCTGCCCATCTTCATCATCTGCGTCCGCTATGTGGCTCCTATTTGTATCGTACTCATCTTCCTGCACCAATTTGGAGTGATTTAAGAGTCAGGTGCAGTGCATTGAGCATTATGCATATATAAAACATGCATTGGAAAGAGTTCTTCTGTTTCAATAAGTCCGACAGGCAGGTGCTATTTGTACTGTTGGGCGCCATAGTCATCTTCCTATTGGCCACCTATTTGATGGGCGACCACAACGAAGACGGCGATGACCTTCCAGCAAGTACGCTTCTGAGGGAAAAACGGGAAAAGAACGCTTCACGAGAAACGCAACAGCCATATTATTATGTGGAAGGGCGAAAGGCAGAACTCTTCCCGTTCGATCCAAACACAGCCGACAGCACACAGTTGCTACGTTTAGGGCTGCAACCTTGGCAGGTGCGCAACATCTACCGCTATAGGGCAAAAGGAGGCGTCTATCGCAAACCGCAGGATTTTGCCCGGCTCTATGGTCTCACCGTGAAGCAATACCGAGCCATGGAACCCTACATTCACATTTCGTCCGACTATCAAGATGCCTCCACGCTGTTTGCTCCTTCATCGGGCGGAGAGCGTGGAAGAGGAGGCTATTACGACAGACGGACTTACGGGGGAACGGATGGCAATCTGTCACAGAGTGGCTCCACGGCGGCACTGCGCGATGGCGTTTCAGCCAACGAGTACCACCGCGACACACTGCGATACCCTGTGAAATTAAAGCCAGGCGAACAGATTGCCTTAAACACTTCCGACACCACTCAATTGAAAAAGGTACCAGGTATTGGCAGTTTCTATGCTCGGAAAATAGTCAGATACCGCGAACGGCTGGGCGGCTACTATGACGTTTCGCAACTGATGGAGATAGAAGGATTTCCCGAAAATGCATTGGCTTACTTCAGAATATCGCGAAACGACATACAGCGTATGAACGTCAACAAGCTGTCGGCAGCCCAACTTCGCAGTCATCCATACATTAATTATATGATGGCAAAGGCCATTCTCGACTACCGTCGACTGAAAGGTCCGCTCCAAAGCATGCAGGACTTGCGTTTATTGCCTGACTTCACTCCAGAAAACATCCGTCGCATAGAACCCTACATAGAGTTTTAGTCACGTTGATTTCCCCGTAAGAAAAACTCCTCACACCCATGAATGTCAAAATAGAAGATAGTTGGAAACAGCATTTGCAAGCCGAGTTTGACAAACCCTATTTCGAGAGGCTTACGCAAATAGTACGACAAGAATACACCACTACGCCCTGTTTTCCTCCTGGGCGTGAAATATTCAACGCCTTCAATCTCTGTCCTTTCGAGCAAGTGAAGGTCGTCATCATCGGTCAGGATCCCTATCACGAACCTGGGCAGGCCGAGGGACTGTGCTTCTCCGTGAAACCAGGTGTGATGATGCCACCCTCGCTCATCAACATCTTCAAAGAGATAGAGGCCGACCTAGGACAACCCATGCCCAAAGACGGTAGTCTGGTGCGCTGGGCCAAACAGGGCGTCTTGCTGCTCAATGCCACGCTCACAGTGCGCGCCCATCAGGCCAACAGCCACTCCACCATCGGGTGGCAGACGTTCACCGACGCTGCCATTCAAGCCTTGGCAACCCACCGCGAACATCTGGTCTACATGCTCTGGGGCGGTTTTGCCCGCAGCAAAGCCTACATGATAGACCGCCAAAAGAACCTGGTGCTGGAATCGGTTCACCCTTCACCGCTGAGTGCCAACCGTGGAGGATGGTTTGGCAACCATCATTTCTCACGTGCCAATGCCTATCTTCAAGAGAACGGTATTGCCCCCATCGTTTGGTAGGCATAACCTGATCGTAAATAGTAAATCTAAGAATAAATCATAGAATTATAAGAAAAAGATGTCTCTTCCCCCCATCCTTCAGGTCGGCGAGGTGCTGCTTTCGTCTGACATCATCACGGAAAAATTTTGCTGCGACCTTGCTGTATGCAAGGGGCGATGCTGCATCGAAGGTGAAGCCGGTGCACCAGTGAGCATGGACGAAATCCTTGAAATAGAACAAGTGCTCGACGTCGTGTGGAACGATTTGTCGGCATCGGCGCAGGCCGTCATCGATAAGCAGGGTGTGGCCTACACAGATCAGGAGGGCGATTTGGTGACAAGCATCGTGGGCGGCAAAGACTGTGTGTTCACATACGAAGGAGAGTTGGACGACCCGTCCACACACCAACCTATCCGTCACTGCTGCTTATGTTCCTTGGAGAAGGCTTTCCGCACAGGAAAGACCCGTTTCTGCAAGCCAGCCAGCTGTGCCCTCTATCCTATCCGTGCCAAGCGGTTCAGCAATGGCACCATCGGTCTGAACTATCACAAATGGAACATCTGCCAATGTGCCCGCGACAAAGGGCGGGCACTTGACATTCCTGTATACAGGTTTCTGGAAAAACCACTCGTGGAACGCTTTGGCCAAGAGTGGTACAATGAGCTCTGCTCTGTAGCTGAGCAATGGGAAGCCTGAGCAAGGCTAACTCTCAGAAATACGATACTTTCTCGGACTGATGCCCACCCTTTCACGGAAATATTTCCCAAGGAACGACTGATTGGGGAAGTTCATCTTCTGTGCAATTTGCATCACCGACATGGTAGAGTTTTTCAGCAACAACCTGATTTCCAAAACCACATACTTGTCTATCCATTCGTTGGGCGTACGCTTACTGGCCTTTTTCACCATCTCAGAAAGGTATTTGGGCGAGATACCCATCTGCTTGGCATACCATCCCACCAGGCGAACCTCGCGGAAATTCTTCTCGACGAGTGTCAGGAATTGAGTGAAGATGATCTCTGCCCGGCTGCTTTGTGACTCATGATTCTCGCGGAAGCGCCACAACGTATCGCTCATATCGTAGAGCATCGTCATCAGCAGCGAACGCACCACATCCGTGCGGAAATGATGATCGGTGTTCTCTATTTTCTGCTTGATTAGCTCAAAATAGGAGCGGAAAGCATTCACTTCCTCCTGACGGAGATGAAACACCGGATGAGTACGCGAGAACAGGAAGATGGATGTCAGGCCGTGCACTCCCTTGATAATCTCGTTGAAGAAATCGCTCTCAATGAAATAACCGACACCAGACAAATCCGGACTCACCCGATAGTCGTCCATCACTTGGCCGTCGTTTACTACCATAATATCGCCAGGCTCAACAACATAATCATTCGTGTCTAACGAATACTCTGCACGCCCACTCAGGCAAACACCAAGAATCACACAGTTGGCACGCCGGGGCACTTGCGGCAGCGGAACTAACGACAGGTCGTCAATCAGCATAATTTTGTCTTCGATGCTACTACCGCCATACACTCTGCAAGCCTCTGCGATGGTCAGTTCTACCATTTTTACATTATCCTTAACTGATTCTTTCATAGAGGGTATACTTTAATATTATTATCGGTTGCAAATATAGAAAAAAATAAAAGAAAAACCAAACAATTGATGGAAAAACAAAACATTTTTTGAGTATTTTTTAATATTGTTTGTCTTTTATGGGAACAAAGTCTTACCTGCTTTCACTTTCAGGCTCCTACGTTGTCCGTTGCACACCACATCTACCTTCCGTCGTTGGTTGGTCAGGTTACGGATGGAATAGTCAGTCACCTTTCCATCGCGCCATGTGATGTCAACCTCGAAGCCGCCACGGGCACGAAGGCCTTTCACACTGCCAGAAGACCAAACCGATGGTAATGCGGGAAGTAGTTCTATGCAACCGGCATGGCTCTGCAACAGCATTTCACATACGCCGGCGGTGCCTCCAAAGTTGCCGTCGATCTGGAATGGCGGATGAGCATCGAAAAGGTTAGGATAGGTACCACCGCCCTGTCCGTGACGGCGTGGACCAGCGGGAACATACTCCAACAGTTTCTGATAAACATGATAAGCCTGCTGGGCATCGTGCAGACGCGCCCAGAGATTAATGCGCCACCCCGTGCTCCAGCCCGTGGTCTTGTCGCCTTTCTGCTCCAAAGTGCGGCGGCAGGCGTTCTGGAGAGTGGTGACGATGGAATCGCCGTCCACAGTGGTTGCGAGGTGATGGCCGGGAAAGAGGCCTACGAGATGCGACTGATGGCGGTGGTGCGGGTCGTAGTCGTCCCAGTCGTAGTACCACTCGTTGAGGTCACCGTCATGGCCAATCGTATAGGGGTGGAGACGGGCGAGTGTCTTCTCAAGAATCTCCACAGAGTGACTGCTGTTGTCCGTTCGGCAGGCATCGCGTGTGTTCTCAAACAGTTCGCGAATGATAGCAAGGTCGGCCGTTCCACCGTAGCAGGTCATACCGTGGTAGCCTTGGGAGGTGACATACTCGTTCTCTGGCGAGGTGCTCGGAGCCGTAATCAGCTCTCCTGGTTCACGGGGATTCTCCACGAGCCAGTCGAGGCAGAAGTCGGCGGCCCCCTCCATCAGCGGCAGAGCCACCTGGCGAAGATATTCCTTGTCCTGCGTGAACTGATATCGCTCCCAAAGGGTGTTCACCAACCACGCCCCACCCAAGTTCCAGTTGGCCCATTCAGGCTTCTCGTTCTTCTCGCCCACAGGATTCACCATCGCCCAGATGTCACTGTTGTGGCTGCTACACCATCCCCTGTCAATGCCGTAATAGTTCTTGGCTGCATACTTTCCGTTGATGGAAAGAGCCTTGACGAAGTCGTCAAGTGGTTCGGCCATCTCAGTCAAATTGGCCACGAAGACCGGCCAGTAGTTCTCTTCGAGGTTGATGTTCACCGTGTAGTTGCTACGCCAAGGGGCCTTCAGGTGGGGGTTCCACAGTCCTTGCAGGTTAGCGGGAACACCCGGAGTGCGCGACGAGCTAATGAGCAAGTAGCGCCCATTTTGGAAATAGAGGGTTTCGAGGTAGGAATTGTTTCCACCTTGAGCAGCGTAGGCGAGGAGTTGCTGGTCAGTGGGAATCTGCACGGAGGTGCTTGACCGTTGCGGATCGAGGTTGAGCTGAACACGTTGGAACAAGGGCTGGTAGTCTTTCAGGTGGCGTTCCAACAGTTGCGAGTAGGTGTAGTTCACCAAATGCCAGGCATTGTCGGTGGCATGGGCGATGAAATCAGCGCCTTCACGTACAGGATGTTTATCGAACCCATTGAAGCTCGTCTCGTTGACGAAATAGATCACCGCCTCGTCGGCCCCACTCAAGTGCAGCACCGATCCGTCGGTTTCCACGCGGCCGCCGTTATTCTCCACACGAAGGATGGAGCAGAAATGGATGGTTTCCATCGCGTCGCCTACGGCATGACCGGTCATGGTGAGCTGTTTCTGTCCTGCTACGACGTGATGGGGAAGGAGCGACGAGAGCCGCAGACTAATGTTGACGGCTCCAGGTTGGCTCGCTGAGAAGTGCACGGCAATGACTCTGTCGGGGTGTGAGGCCCAATACTCACGGGTGTAAGTGATGCTATTTTGACTCCATACTGTGCGGGCCACGGCGCTGTCGAGACTTAGCGAGCGCTCATAGCCGGACACCATCTGCTCAGTAAGAGGTTCGCCTGTAGACCCTTTTTGCTGGATATACATCGTTCCCAGCGGCATGTAATAGGCCGAGTTATGCCCCTGCACATGCAACTGGAGCGAGTCGGCCAAGGCATAGTCCTCGTTGAACAATGCCTTACGAATCTCAGGAATCCACTGAGAAGCTCCCGCGTCTTCGTTGCGGTCGATAGGACTGCCCGACCACAAAGTAATGTCGTTCAACTGTAGCGAATCGCACCCCACTCCGCCATAGACCATGGCCCCCAGCCGGCCATTGCCTATAGGCAGCGCCTCTTCGAAATAGGTTGCCTCATGCTCATACCAAAGTCGCATGGGCTGCTGGGCAAAAAGCACCGGCAGCGCCACCACAAGCCCGCATAGGGTTGTCCCAAGTCTTCTTTTCATAAAACGATTGATTTGCTTACAAAAATACTGTAAATAATTCACAACGGAAACCATTTCAACGAAAAACTGCACAAAAAAGAAACAATTAACACTAATTAGTTGGGCTGTTACACATTTCTTCGTATCTTTGCAAGCAAGAAACATATTATACAAACCATTTAAATACCCTACTATTATGGCATTACTGATTATTGGTATTCTTTTTCTGCTTATCCTGGTAGTTATTATTGCTGTAGCCGTCTATATTTTCAAGACCCAACGCCAATTGGTGAACATGGACGAGCTTTGCAAGAACGCTTTGGGCCAGATCGACGTACAGCTGAACACACGTTACGACATGCTCATCACCTTGGCCAAGAAGCTGAAGCAGTTCAACGAGGTGGAAGCCAACTCTATGATCAAAACCATCGAGGCACGCCGCCCCACAGGAAACATTACATCGGCCGCGGAGGCACAACAGCAACAGGACTTTTTGGGGCAGATGATGAGCCATTTGAGTGTGGTGGTGGAGAAGTATCCGGAGTTCCACTTCGACGAGATTGCCCTGCAGGACCGCAAGGACACGAAGGAATATGAAGAGAACGTCCGCATGGCTCGTATGGTCTATAACGACACAGCCACGAAGCTCAACCGCATAATCCGTCAGTGGCCCAGCTCGTTTGTGGCTGGCATGCTCGGTTTCAAGGAGCGCGACTATTTCAGCGTGAATAATGCTGAGAAACGTGAAATACCCGTCGACCAGCTATAAGTACTGGAACATCGCCATTTCGAAATCCCAAAGAACCGAAATGTCGTCATCACAAAACAAAGAACAACCATGAACTACGGAAATATCTTTCGCAGCCTTGTTTTTGTGGCTGTGCTGTCGGGCAATGCCTGCGCCTGGGCCGACAGCCGATTGGACACACTCTTCGTCATGTGCCGCCTGCAGGACAACGGTGATGCACACATTATAGAAAAGCGCGTGATGCACATCGACGAGGAAGGGTCAGAGCTCTACATTCCCATCAGCAACCTCAACGGCAGCCAAATCAAAGACCTGAGGGTGTTCGACGAAGGCAGTACCGAGATGTACAAGAACATCGGAGAATGGGACGAGAATGCCTCGGCCGAAGAGAAAACCAACAAGTGCGGCATCATTACAAAAAGCGACGACAGCTATGAGATCTGTTGGGGCATCGGTCATCGGGGGGAGCGTTCCTACTACACCTGCTATACTATCACGAATCTTGCACGCAGCTATAGCGACTACGATGGCTTCAACCACATGTTTGTCAACCCTGGCATCTACCCAGCACCGCGCCATGTACTCGTCAGCATCAGCCACGAGCAATACGCCATGGAGGAGACCAATGCCCGTGGGTGGGCATTCGGCTTCAAGGGCGATGTGGAGGTGAAGAACGACCGTGTGGTGGTGACCAGCGACGGCCCCCTCGGCGACGACGACTACTGTGTGGTACTCTGCCGTTTTGAGAAGGGAATGATGCACCCCGCACTCATCACCGACGACTCGTTTGAGACATTGAAGGAAAAGGCTTTCGAAGACAGTGACTATGGCGTGGAGAAGAGGTCATGGAGTGACAAACTGGGGGAATTCCTTGCGTGGATTTTCATTGTTCTCGGCGGACTGATTGCAGTGGTGGGCGGAATCTTTGGCATCAGTTCCATAGCATCGGGTATCAAGAAAGAGCGTAAGCTCAAGAAGCAGCTGAAAGAAAACCTCACCTGGTGGCGCCAACCGGTCTACGGTCTGCAGAAATCCAACTCCATTCTCGCCGGATTGTCCTTCCTCTCGGGCTTCAACACGAAGAACCTGCTCTCCGCCTACGTGCTGAAAATGCTCTACATGGGATGGCTCAAAGTTGTTGATGAACGCGAGAACGCCACACTCGCTGGGTCACCCGACGAAGACAAGAAGCTGTTTCTGGCCATCGGGGAGCAGAAAACGGACGCGAAGTTGATGGACAACGACGCCTCGTTGCTGCCCAAGCTCTTCGATGTATTCCTCAACGCCGCGGGCGAAGACCACATCCTGCAGCCCAAAGAGTTGAAGAACTACATGAAGGAGCACGAGGAAGCATTGGTGCCACTCGTGGAAGAACTGCAAAAGATGACGTTTGCCCACGACCTCAAGGAGGACCAAATGGATGGCGCCAAGAAACTGTTGGGTTTCAAGAAGTTCCTCGAAGAATTCACCCTCAGCAACGAACGCCATGCCTACGAGGTGAACCTGTGGAAAGACTACCTCATCTACGCTACACTTTTCGGTTGCGGCGAACAGGTGCGAAAGGACATGAAACAAATCAACCCGGAGTTCTTCCAGATGGACACCATCACCCGACAATTGGAAAGCTCCGACAACCTGTTGCCATCCTTCACGGCAGCAGCCATGTCGGGCACCAACCACATTAACAACTTCATCGACCGCAAGAAAGCAGAAAGCACACAGACCAGACGCAGTTCAGGATTCGGCGGACGCTCGTCGTTCCGCGGAGGAGGAGGATTCTCCGGCGGCGGACGCGGCGGCGGCATCCGATAGTCATTTCATATTCTGTAGACTGCGGTTACCGCAGTTCATCATCAACAATAGTCTCAAACTATGCTTTACATCCCTCTCCTACAACCCCTCGTCGAATGGCTCACGAACCTCATCGTGCGCTTTGCCCAGTGGCTGAACGGCATCCCCCTGCCCTTCGGGCTTGATCCGATATGGATGTTCTGCGGCATCCTCGTCTTTGGCGGTGCCATTTTCCCCCTCGTGGCTGGACTCATTGTCGTGGCCCTGAGGGAACAGGCACGCTCAGCGCTGCTCTCCCAGATGCAGAACGGTCTCGGATGGTGCCGCGAACCAGTCTATGGACTGAAGCATACCAACATCATTCTCTACTCACTCAATGTCATGGACGGCAGTAATCTGAAGAATCTTATCAATGCTTTTCTGCTGAAAATGGTCTACGACGGGCGGCTGAAACCTGTTATCGACAACAGTGGGGAGCCAGGAGACGTGCAGGCGCTGGCCATTGGAGCGGGCGACAAAAACGAGTCCCTGACGCATCCTGACGACCAAAAAGCGGAGGAGATGCTGTACAAAATGCTGAAAGAAGCAGCAGGCAAGGATCGGGTGTTCCAGTCGAAAGAGCTCAACGACTACATAAAATCGCACAAACAAGAGATGCGGACGCTCGTACTGATGCTACGTCACAGGATGACGAAGGCCGAGATAAAAGCCGACCGTGAGAATGTCCGCCGCGTGCTGGGCCTCAAGAAATTCCTCGAGGAATTCACTATTTCCAACGAGCGTCATGCCTACGAGGTGCAGCTGTGGAAGAACTATCTGGTCTACGCCACCCTCTTCGGATGCGGCGAACAGGTGCGTCGCGACATTCGGCAGATGAATCCCGAATTCGCCAGCCTTGACGCAAGGATAGGCAATATCAACTTCAACTTCGAGTTCGCCGACACGGAGCGCGATGTGGAAAATGCCGCCCTCGACGTAAAATTCTTTGGAATCGGCAATCTCGTGGACTGGCTTTTCTACGACGTTTTCTTTAAAAAGAAGAAGTAATCTTACAATACAACGAATTACACGAATGAAACGAATTGCGGATGTTTGCACATCCCTAAACAATTTGTTTCATTCGTGTAATTCGTTGTTAGTCCATCCACGGATAGATAATCCGGGTTATGCGTCGATGTTGGCGTAGGTGGCGTTCTGCTCGATGAATTCGCGGCGTGGTTCCACGTCGTCGCCCATCAGCATGGAGAAGATTTCGTCGGCCTCTGCGGCATTCTCAATACTCACCTGCTTAAGCAAACGGGTAGAGGGATCCATCGTGGTTTCCCAAAGCTGCTCAGGATTCATCTCACCCAAACCTTTGTAGCGCTGGGTGTGCAGAGCCGTGGAGTTCTCGTCGCCAGCCACATACTTGTCGATGAAGGCTTGACGCTGCTGCTCGGTATAGCAGTACTCGCTGACTTTCTTGTACGTACACTTGTACAGCGGCGGTGTGGCAATGTAGAGATGACCTTCCTGGATGATTTTCGGCATGAAGCGGTAGAACAGCGTCATGATGAGCGTGTCGATGTGCGAGCCATCGACGTCGGCATCGGTCATGATGATAATCTTGTCGTAGCGCAGCTTGTCGATGTTGGCCTCGCGGTCGCCCTCACCTTCCACGCCAAAGCGCACGCCAATACTCTGGATGATGTTCATCACCGACTCAGCCTCGAATACGCGATGCCATTGCACTTTCTCCACGTTCAGAATCTTACCGCGGAGCGGCAGGATGGCCTGCGTGTAGCGGTCGCGGCCCTGCTTGGCAGAACCTCCGGCGGAGTCTCCCTCGACAAGGAATATCTCACACTCCTTCGGGTCCTTGTTCGAGCAGTCGGCCAGTTTGCCGGGCAGTCCACCACCCGACATGGGGTTCTTGCGCTGCACACTCTCTCGCGCCTTGCGGGCGGCGATACGTGCTGTAGCTGCCAGAATCACCTTGTCGCAAATCTGCTTGGCCTCTTTCGGATGCTCCTCAAGGTAGGCTGAGAGAGCCTCACCCACGGCTTGCTGCACGGCACCGGCCACTTCCGAGTTGCCGAGCTTTGTCTTGGTTTGGCCTTCGAACTGCGGTTCGGCCACCTTGATGCTGATAACGGCCGTCAGACCCTCGCGGAAGTCCTCACCGGCAATCTCAATCTTAGCCTTCTCAATCTGCTTTGAAATGGAAGGATCGGCATCGGCATACGCCTTCAGCGTACGCGTCAATGCCGTACGGAAACCCGTCAGGTGCGTACCTCCCTCGATGGTATTGATATTGTTGACGTAGGAGTGGATGTTCTCGGAATAGTCGGTATTGTACATCACGGCCACCTCAATGGGCACGCCCTGCTTCTCGGTCTTCAGATAGATGACATCGTCGAACAGGTGGGTGCGATGACGGTCCACATAGCGCACGAAAGCCTTCAGTCCGTCATGGGCGTGGAACACCTCCTGACGTGTGTTCCCTTCCTCGTCAGGGCGCAGGTCGGTCAGCGTAATGGTGATACCAGCATTCAGGAAGGCCAGCTCGCGCATACGGCGGGCGATAATGTCCCACTGATACGTGGTGGTGGTAAACACCGTAGGATCGGGCCAGAACTGCTGGCGGGTGCCACGCAGCTCAGTCTCACCGACCACCTTCACGGGATAGAGCGGTTTGCCCTTTTCGTATTCCTGCTGATAGATTTTGCCATCACGGTACACCTGCGAGAGCATGCGCTGCGACAGGGCATTCACACAACTGACGCCCACACCATGCAGACCGCCACTGACCTTGTAGGAACCCTTGTCGAACTTACCTCCTGCATGAAGAACCGTCATGACCACTTCCAAGGCCGACTTGTGCATCTTCTCATGCTCGTCGACGGGAATACCGCGACCATTGTCGAGCACAGTGATGGAGTTGTCTTCGTTGATGGTCACCTCGATATGCGTACAATAGCCGGCCATGGCCTCGTCGATGGAGTTGTCCACGGTCTCGTTCACCAAGTGGTGCAAACCTTTCTCACTGATGTCGCCAATATACATGGCTGGGCGCTTACGTACGGCTTCCAGACCCTCAAGCACCTGAATATTACTCGCGGAATAATCCTGCGTAGTGTTCTGTATATCTTCCATTCTTCTTGTTGTTCTTAATAGAGAGTGCAAAGGTACGAATTATTCCGCAAACGACAAAACAAAAAAACCTTTTTTAGCATATACTTTTGACGAGGAAAAATAGTGGGCAATCCGAATAGAAAACCACCCTTGTCCGACGGCAAAAGACGGTCGGCGAGCGTGTCGTTTGCCACAAATGCCGACCGTAGGTTAATAATGTAGGCACCGTAGGTTATTAACCTACGCAGCGTAGGTTATTAATGTAGGCAGCGTAGGTTAATAAGGTACGGTCGGGATTTACGTCTGCCTGCGGCTTATTTCCCCGTCAGACGGGCAGTGAAAGCACGGGCAATGGAATCAGCGCGGGTCTCATCGGCAGGTGTGGCAAAGGCATGTCTGTAGCCCTGTTGCTCCTGCCAGTAGCCACGGGTGAAGTCAGGCACCTCCACGGGCAGGTTGCCGTTGTCCATGGAGATGGCGCCAAGCTCGGCGAGGCAGCACCATTCGGCGAGGTCGTAGATGTCCATGTCGAGCGGCAGACCATTCTGCAGGCAATAGACCAGACGCGAGTCCATGATGAAGTCCATGCCGCCGTGGCCTCCCACCTCCTTTGCTTTCTTTTCATAACGCGAGACAAGGGGCGACGTGAATCGCTCCACCAACATCCGGTTCTGTTCCTCAGTAAGGTACGAATGACCCGTCAGCTGGTCGTATTTCTGGCTCTCAGCAGCCTCAGCATGCTTTTCTGCGGTTTTCAGCCAACGTCCCTGAACGGCATACCCCTCGCGAGGATATTTGTTGGCAAAGCCTTCCGTTCCCGTCAGTTGGTACATTCGGTTGTAGGGCTGGGGGGTCATCACGTTGTGGTGGATTTCCAACACCTTCCCCTGTGCAGTTCGGATAAGCGTGGTGGTATGGTCGCCGTTGCGGAATTCCACGTCTTCACCCGTGCGGTCTTTCACCAGCTGACGGCCGTTGAACGACCGAGTGTCCATGGCCACAAGGGTTTCCATACGATCGCCGCGGTGGATGTTCATCACCTGAGCTATCGGGCCGAGTCCATGCGTTGGGTAGACATCTCCGCGATGGTCCTTGTTGTAGCGCAACCGCCATTGCAGACGGTCGTTCGGATCGCCGTTCCAATATTTGTCCCAATAGGGCGACAGCTCGTGACGATAAGCTCCCTGAGCATAGATCACTTCGCCGAAAACACCCTGCTGCGCCATAGAAAGCGAGTTGAGTTCAAAGAAGTCGTAACAGCAGTTTTCCAGAATCATACAGTGAAGGCGCTTCTGCTCCACGAGGTCTATCAATGCCCAGATTTCATGAAGATTCATGGCCGAAGGCACTTCCACGGCCACGTGCTTGCCATGCTCCAAGGCGCAGCGGGCCACGGGGAAGTGATGGACCCAGTCAGTGGCAATGTAAACCAGGTCGAGGTCGTTGCGGGCACAGAGCTCCTCATAGCCTTTCTCGCCGTGATAGACGGCGGCACGAGGCATGGAAGCCTTCTCCAAGGCCTGCTGGCAAGCATTGGCGCGCTGGACCTCATAGTCGCACAAGGCCACCACCTGAATGCCGGGGATGTGGGTCCAGCGTTCCACGGCGTCGCTGCCTCGCATGCCCAGGCCTACAAAGCCTACGCGCACAACAGGTAGTTTTGACGTACGGAGCCCCAATGCCGGCAGTTGACCGGACTGGCGTTCTGGCACATGGGTGGTCACCCGACCGTTGTTCACCTCATAGGGCCAGTTGAACTGTGCCCAACTCTGCATGGACAGCATCAACAATGCAGCCACCCATAGCATTTGAATCGTTCTCTTTCTCAGCATATCGATACACATCTAAACAAAGGTAAAAACATTCGTACGAAAAAAAAGAACTGCCTACCAAACAATGGCAAGCAGTTCCCAAAAAATTATGAAACGATGAAACGATGTTTACACAACATTTTCTCTATTAAAGCTTATTAATATGCAAGGCGAGCTTCGACTTCAGGTTAGAAGCCTTATTCTTATGAATGATATTCGTCTTAGCCAACTTGTCCAGCATCTTCTGAACCATCGGATACATCTTTACTGCTTCTTCCTTGTCAGTCACTGCGCGCAACTTGCGGACAGCATTACGCATCGTCTTAGCGTAATAACGATTGTGGAGAGTTCTCGTCTTCGTCTGACGGATTCTCTTCTTGGATGATTTGTGATTTGCCATCTTTATAATTTCGTTTTTATCTTTTAACCTTCAACCTTTCATCTGTTGATTCCATTCAGCGGGTGAACTCCTCAACATCGTTGTAGTCCCTAGGAGAGTCGAACTCCTCTTTAGAGAATGAAAATCTCTCGTCCTAACCGATAGACGAAGGGACCTTACCACTTGCAATTTGCCAATTCAGATAATTCTGTTTTGTCAAAAGCGGGTGCAAAGGTACGGCTATTTTTTCATTCACGCAAATTTTCTTCAAGAAATTTTCATTAAATCGCGAATTTTGTGTAATTTTGCACACAAATGATTATAAAAACACCCGCCATCGTGCTCCATACGACACGCTACGGTGAACAGAAAATCATCGTCAGCCTGCTCACAAAAACCGAGGGAAGACTCTCGGTTGTGGCACGCATTCCAACCACTCAACGCGGAAAACTGAAGAAACAGCTTTTCCAGCAAATGAACATCCTTGATGCAGAAATAGATCTAAGACCCAATGCCGAGCTGCATCATTTCCGCGACGTACGCCTCAACGCACCCTATACATCGATTCCCCTGCAGCCCGAAAAACTCGCCATCGCGCTCTTCCTATCTGAGTTTATATATTATGGTACGCGCGAGGAACACGACAATCCCAACCTTTACACTTATATCGAAAGTAGCCTCCGCTGGCTTGACGCATGCCAACAGACGCCAGCCAACTTCCATCTCGTCTTCATGATGCGTATGAGCCGATTCATCGGATTCTATCCAAACATCGACAACTACCACGACGGCGACTTCTTCGACCTGCAGGCAGCCTGTTTCACTACGCAGCAGCCCATGCACAGCAGTTTCCTTTCGCCACAAGATGCGGCACACATCTCTACGCTCATGCGCATGAACTACGACACGATGCACCTCTTCCGAATGACACATCAGCAACGCAACAACATCACCGCCGTCCTCATTGACTACTACCGCCTACATGTCAGCAATTTCCCGCAACTGAAGTCGCTGAATGTACTCCAGCAACTCTGGCAATAGTATCTCACAAAAAAACGAGGCGATGCTCTCGCACCACCCCGCCCATTGTTACGCTTAAATCAAATTGCGAATAATGATGATTTTTTAATGTAGCGTTTCTCTAAACAATCTTAATTAAAAACCTATAGTGCTATGATGTATCGATTACTTCACTACGACCTTCTGGGTCTTGCCATTGGTGCGTACCACATAGGTTCCCTTTGTGGCAGGCAGGCGGTTACCCACATACTGACCAGCTGCGGTGTAGACGCTCATGTGGTTTGCGTCGAAGCTGACAGCATTGATGGCTGTGGCCACACCACCTTCATAGTCGACAGAATAGTAGTTGCTCGGAGCTGACTCACCATTCTCATAGACCACTGTCACATAGATGTCGTTGTGACCGTTGACGAGAGAAACTGAGTAGCGAGTGCTGGACACAGGATCAGAATTTATCTTCGAACCGTTGCGATAGATGTTATAACCCAGGATGCCAGGAACAGCCGGCGTGTAAGTGATGTCGTCCAAGAAGAAGGCTGTCATGTTCGTGCTCGGCGTCATGGTGCCGTCCTCCCAATAGTCGTAAGCCCACGGAGTGATGTGCTGGATGGCAAAATACTTCGTTCCCTCGGGGAGTTCTTCCTCAAACGGATCCTCGAAATATTCAGGAGCCACCAAAGCCTCCAAGAGTGTGAAGCTGGCAGGGTCGGTATCGGTCATCGAGTACAGCACGTTGAACTGCTCCGCAGAAGAGTAAGGTACGTAAGTGGTAGTATTCTCCACCTGCGATGTCCAGCTCTTGGCATAGAAGTAGATGGTCTGCTTCTCACCGGTCAATTCGGGCGAGATGAGCCAGTTGTCGCCATCGACGAGGTTGGGCTGTCCACCTTCATGGTCGGCAGCAAAGCCACCAATCTGAGCCATCAGCATCTGGTTGCCCGACTGGCAATAGTACGTACTCATGGGATCTTCAATGTGGTCGGCATCGAATCCAGCTTCCCACGGGTTGAACACCTGATAGGCCTGCGGTGTGGTGTTGTTGGGCCACTCGTAGCCACCCAAAGCTGATCTCCAAGCAGAGAGATAGGCTCCGTCGCGGTCGATGAGTGTCCAGTTGCCAATATTGTCGATGATGAACGGAGCATAGCGCTCGAAGTCCTCAACCTTCTCACCACCCTGGGGTTTGCTCCAGCTGATATTCACCTTGCCTTCCACCTGAGTGCCGCTGATCTCAACGGTGGGCAGGTCAGCCTGTTGTACGGCGATGGTCTTCACGGTGGTCTCGTTGTTGTCTTCATTCTCATCCTTTGCACAGACTATTTTCACCTGAATATCAGCCGATTCACCAGTAGTTACTTCAGGAATGTAGTTGAATTCCACATCAGTCTTGGCACCAGCCTTGAGGGGCTTACCAGTTTGTGTCTTCACTTTCACGCCATTGACATAGAGCTCTGCGGAGAACGAGTTAATCTGCTTGTTACCCACATTCTTCACGGTGGTCACAATCTGGGCAGGCTCGCCAACAATCAGCTGCAGCGGGGTAGCGGTCCACTTCACGTTCAGGTCATAGTCTTTCTTTACGAAATCGTCGATAAAGAACAGGCCAGCCACCTCTTCACGGTAGTCGTAGTTGAGCAGTTTGGTTTCTGTGACGGCATCCACATCCACCTCGTAGAGAGCGGTCACATTGTTGTTGAATTCATCCTCCTGGGTGGGAGGCACACCATTCATAGACTGCACAGCAGCAAACTCGTTGCAGGTCCAGTACATTTTGCCTGTGCGCCAGTCAATGACGGCACTCTGAATACGATGCTGGCTCTTGTGAAGTACACCAAGAGCGGTGCACTCGGCAGTCTCCTTGTCAATCTGATAGAGCGTGCCCGACGGACCGATACCATAGAGATAGCCATTGGGGTGAGCGGCCAAGGCACGAATCTCCTCCGGCAGCGACAGCGTGCTGACGGGTGTGGCTGTGCGTGCATCGAGGTCTACCTTTGTGAGCAGATAGGGCACGGCGGGTGACTCGTCACTGACGATGACACTGATGCCATATACCTGGTCATCGGCATAGTCGTAGGTCAGGTCGGTGAATGACATGTAGCTCTCAGGGGCCAACGACACCGTGGTGCCTATCTGTTTCCATGTGAGCGGGCTCAGGTTGGCATCATTGAAATAAGCGGCGGCGTCCCAGTTGCGCATCTTCACTTCGGTGAACACGTCGTTGTCGGCCTGTCCGAAGTCATCGCCCTGAGAGGGGTTAAATGTATAATAAACGCCATTGGCATACACAGCGCCTGCACGGCCATAGATGGTGTGTCCCCATGCATTGACGTAATGGCCGTTTTCGTCGTACCATCCCAGTCCCCACTGATCAGAGTTGCCTGCAGCTGCCAACATGGTCTCGTTGCTGACGAGCATGGTCTGCACCGCAGTGCCATTGGCGATGTCGAACTTATGGATACCCACGCGTTCCACACCCCACTCCAATTCCACATTGAAGGTCTGGCCATAAGCCTCAACAGTCTTTGTCGTGTTGAATCCATTTGTGACGTTACCATAGAGGGTAACCTGTGCGCTGGCAGTGCTTGCCGAGAGGCAGAGCATGGCAGCGGCTGTAATTTGTAGAATCTTTTTCATTTCCTTATTTTTATTATTTATGTTATTCTGATGAATAAAAATCACTTGACGAGCACTTTGCGTCCGCCAACGATGTAGATACCCTTTTCGGGAACACCATCGATGCGTCGACCCTGAAGGTCGTAAATCAAGCCACCGTTGGTGTTTTTCACAACAACGGGCGACTGAATCGACGTTGCCGTGAGGGGCTTCGGAGCCTGCACATACACGCTGTCGAGGAAGGCGCGCTGACCAGGACAGAAACAGATGTCGATGTCGCCTTCGCCAAAGATTGTGAACGAGCAGTCGGTCCACTGGTCTTCCTGCAATTCAAACTCAATCCCCATGTAATTCTCGTCTTCGTAAGTCACCAAGACATTGGGATTGTCTATCACTACGCCACCACCCATGAACGACTTATTGCGTACCCATACGGTCAACACATTGTTGTCGCCATGATAGGGAGCGGCCTGGAAGGTGACGTATGCCATACCCTCAGTATAGAAAAGGGGCGTGATAGCCGGTACGGCCTTTCCTTTCACACCGATCTTGGCACATTGGTTGGCTCCCATGATAGCACCGTCCCACTGATTGTACTCCGTATAGTTGTCGGCATCGAGCTTGGCACTGCCGATGTTGGCAGACGGTCCCCACTTGCCATCGTTGCCGCCCTTGCCATTACATTTGTCGAAAGTTTCTGCCAAGAACACCTTACCCGTACGGAAATGCTCCTCGCTGATCTCAGTATTTGTGTCAACAGCGCGGAAGGTGAATCCCACCGTCCCGTCGTCGTTGCGGTGAATACCAGTAATGGCCTTATTCAGGCGCATGGAGCCATCTGTGTTGGCACGGTACACCTTAGCATAGGGCCACGAGGTGTTGGTCAGGCTATCGTTGCCTTCATAAGGATAGGTGTCGCCAGAGATGTCCAACCCACCGATGTAGGCGTTGGGCTCACCATATATTCCCTGAATGTCGTAAACGCCCACGTATGAGTCGTCGGCACACACCACATGGCAGTACTGGTGTACGGATGCGGGATCCTCACTGATGCCCGACCAGTTGACGGCATTGTATGCCCAAAGGTCGGGGAAATATTCCACATGGGTAATCAGGAGGCCATTGCCATAGAGTCCGCGGTCCCACTTGGTGGGCTGGCGGTTTTCCAGCAGGTAGTACTCTTCGCGATGCAGGGTTGCCCCCGTCTCACTCTGGTACTCAATATCGCGATACCCTTCATTATAAATAATGTATGTATTGCCACCTTCTGTGATGGCTTGCATGTCGTCGATGGTGCAGTCTTCCGTCAGTTCGATGGGTTGACGCCACCCGATGTAGCTCAGTTCATAGGCCGTGAGTGATGCCGGCAGGAAAGCGTGAGCATTGTATGAGCCCTGGTCCATAAGGTCCCAGGTGCCCATACCATAAAACTCACCTTCGCCCGTGTCGTACATGTCGGGCAAGCCCAGACAGTGGGCAAACTCATGGCAGAGCGTGCCGATACCGTCGAGGCCAGGAATGTAGTTGTCGTTCTCATCTAGACCGTATACTGTCAACTCTGAAGTACATGCGTATGTATCGAGTTGGACGTTGTCGAAAATAGGCAATTCCGTATGTTGGTTGCTATAAATGGGATTCTGGCTGAAATAATACTCATGGGGCCACACGCTGTAGTCGCCACCGATACCATTCTGTCCGTGACCAGCATAAATGACTATCACTTGGTCGACAATGCCGTCGCCATCCCAGTCGTAGTCTGAAAAATCCACATCCTGATCAACAGTCTGGCAGGCTTCCAGTACCATCTCGTAGGCATTGGCGTCCATCATGCCGGTATCGCCACCATAGTACGCCTGCTTGTTTTTCAAGGTGAAGGGACCCAGGACATCGAACGAAAGGTCAAACTTGCCTTCAGACATATCGTAGAAATAATCGTGGATAGATCCTTGATATCCCAACTCATGGGTAAACCCCACCGTGTTGGCTGCATCATTGTAAAGATCGCGCGTATGTGCTTGCTCGAAAGCCAAATCCTGATACTGCACAAGGAGGATCAAGCCTTTCTTCGACCCCTCATATGGCTGATGATCCATACCCGGTGTGATGCGGCGTGGCCCATTCGTTTTGCTCTGACGCACGGCATTCACCGTCTCGCGACGTATGTTGGCACGCCTGGCCAAGGCACTCAAATCAGTCTTCTCATAAACATCGTCGTTTCCGTTCATCTGTTTCTTGTAGGCATTTCCCTTAGCATCTGCCCACCACGAGCCGTGCTCATCGCCGCGCAGCTGAACCTGTACCATTGTACCGTCAGTCAGCCGTACCATTTTCTTGATACCCGGAAGAGCTGGTGCTGCTTCGACCAACAAAGCCGAAACCAACATCACGGACATCGAAAGTAACAATTTCTTTATCATTCGCAAATTAATAGTTTGACGATGCAAATATCGGAAAAAAGCAATAAACCTCCTAATTTTTCAGGTTTCAGCTTGTTCAAATTTAAGAAATTGCACAAAAGACGGGTCGTTTTTTGTAAATTTGAACAAACCATAGAAAGCGTTTTCCATGAAAAACATTAAAAAAACATCAAAAGCAAAAAATACGATAGCAGATGGCATTTGTGAACATTTCTATCCACTTTTACTTATTAATTTTACGGTTTGCGAATATCGGCTTACAATAACTTACATTTCATAAGCCCAACTCCATAATAAGCGCCACAATCTGACAAAAGGTCCGCAATTAGAGGGTCTTTCAATAACTTTCTGTATGTAATTGCCACCTCGTATTGTTTCGTCATGCGGGAAAGAATATTTTCCGACTTAGAAAAAAATGTTTTCTGAGTTGGAAAACGACCTGAACAAACATTTACGCATTCTCCGCCCCTCTGAGTGGGAGGGGATTGGCTGCGCTCATAATCCGCTCTTTTGGCTTGTCAGAAGGTGCTCTCATTCAGGAAACACGTCTTTTTACGCTAAAATTTGCACAAAAATTGAAAAAAATTTGCACAGATTAAAGAAATGTCGTACCTTTGCACCCGTTCAGTGGAATGAGGGGCTTGCAGAAGCCTCTCATTTTCATTTATAATTCAAACTTATATATGATTGAAAAGAACAAGATTCAAGAATTAGTGGAGCAATGGCTTGAAGGGAAAGACTACTTCCTCGTGGACATTGCAATCAGTAGTGACAACAAGATCGTAGTGGAGATCGACCACGCCGATGGTGTGTGGATTGAAGACTGTGTGGCGCTGAGCCGCTACATCGAAGACCACCTCAACCGCGACGAGGAAGACTTCGAGCTCGAGGTCGGCAGCGCTGGATTGGGACAGCCTTTCAAGGTGGAGCAGCAATACCGCAACTTCATCGGCAAAGAAGTGGAAGTGCTTACAGCCGACGGTAAGAAGGTGAAGGGCCTGCTCAAGAGTGTCGACGGACGAGACTTTATCGTCACCGTGAAGGAGAAGGTAAAGGTGGAAGGCAAAAAACGTCCTGAACTGCAGGATGTGGACCGCCAGTACAACATGGACGAAGTGAAATATACTAAATACTTAATAAGTTTCAAATAAGCTATGGCAGCAATCAAAAAAGAGGCAGAAGGTGTGAACCTGGTTGACACTTTCACCCAGTTTACCCAAGACAAGAACATCGACCGTACGACACTGGTAAGCGTTCTGGAAGAGAGCTTTCGCAACGTCATCGCCAAAATTTTCGGCAGCGACGAGAATTTCGATGTCATTGTGAACCCCGACAAGGGCGACTTTGAGATTTACCGCAACCGTACGGTGGTGGCCGATGGTGAGGTGGAGGACGAGAACAAGGAAATCAGCCTGTCAGAGGCACGCAAGATAGAAGACGACTACGAGGAGGGCGAAGAAGTGTCAGAACGTGTCGACTTCAAGAAATTCGGGCGTCGTGCCATCCTGAACCTGCGCCAGACACTGGCCTCGAAAATCCTTGAACTGGAGCACGACTCGCTCTATAATAAATATAAGGATCGCGTGGGACAGGTCGTCAGCGGCGAGGTTTACCAGGTGTGGAAGCGCGAAGTGCTGGTGGTCGACGAGGACAACAACGAGCTCATCCTCCCCAAGTCGGAACAGATTCCCAACGACCAGTATCGCAAGGGTGAGACCATCCGTGCCGTCATCCTCCGCGTGGACAACGAGAACAACAACCCGAAGATTATCCTCTCGCGCACCAGCCCCATGTTCCTGGAACGCCTGCTCGAGGCTGAAGTTCCAGAGATTGAAGACGGCCTGATCACCATCCGCCGCGTGGCACGCATGCCAGGAGAGCGCGCCAAGATTGCCGTAGAGAGCTACGACGAGCGCATCGACCCCGTGGGAGCCTGCGTCGGCGTGAAAGGAAGCCGTGTGCATGGCATCGTGCGCGAGCTCGGCAATGAGAATATCGACGTCATCAACTTCACCACCAACACCAAACTTTTCATTCAGCGCGCACTGAGCCCAGCACAGGTATCGAGCATCACGATTGATGAAGAGAACCACAAGGCTGAAGTCTACCTGCGCCCCGAAGAGGTAAGCCTCGCCATCGGACGCGGCGGACTGAACATCAAACTGGCCAGCATGCTGACAGAGTATACCATCGACGTGTTCCGTGAGGTCAGCGAGAGCGAAGCCGACGAGGACATCTACCTCGACGAGTTCGCAGATGAGATTGACGAATGGGTCATCGAGTCGATCAAGAAAATCGGACTCGACACAGCAAAGGCCGTGCTCAATGCTCCGCGCGAAATGCTCGTGGAGAAGGCCGACCTCGAGGAAGAGACGGTGGACCATCTGCTCGAAGTGCTGCGCGCAGAGTTCGAAGAACCCGAAGCTCCCCAAGCTCCCGAAGCCCCCGAAGAATAATCGAAAATCATTAATAGACTAATTGTAAAAGCATAAGATAAGGTGAGTATCAGATTAAACAAAGCAATCAGAGAGTTGAACATAGGACTTCAAACGGCAGTTGAATTCCTGGAAAAAAGAAACGACTTGGGTGAGGTGAGGGCCGATCTGAGCTTCAAGCTGAGCGACGAGCAGTACAACGCGCTCGTCAACCAGTTCAAGAAGGACAAGCAGGAAAAGGACCTCGCTGGGAAACTGTTCCCCAAGCACACCAAGGAGAAAAAGCGTCCTGCCGAAACCAAGGTGGAGACACTCGTCCCGCCCAAACAGCAGTTCAAGCCGTTGGGAAAAATCGACTTGGACAGCATTGGGAAGAAAGAAGATAAGGCGAAGTCTGAAACTCCCAAAACCATTGAGGAACCCGTGAAGAAGGCTGCTGCCGAGAGCCCGAAGCCTCAGGAGATTCCGACGGAGAAGAAGGTGGAGACACCGGTGCAGGACAACGAGAAACCAACTGTGAGCGAACCCGTAGAGCAGAAGGTGGAACAGGAAGTGCCTGCCCCCGTTGAACCTGCCATAGCAGAAACGGAAACCACCGAAAAGAAGGAGGTGTTCACCTTGAAGAGCGAGCAGAAACTGGCTCCGAAGGTGAATGTCCTGGGAAAGATTGACCTCGACTCGCTGAACCAGAGCACCCGCCCGAAGAAGAAATCCAAGGAGGAGAAGCGCAAGGAGCGCGAGGAGAAAGCCAAGCAGGAACGCGAGTCGCGCGCCAGTGCCAACGGCGAAAAGAAGAAGCGTTCGCGCATCACCAAGGAGCGCGTCGACATTGAAGCCGCAGGAAAGCAAGGTGGCAACAAACCTCAGCCCAGTCAGGGCGGCAAGCAGCAGAATGCCCAAGGCAGCGGCAAGAAGAAGAACAAGAAGCGTAACCAAAAACCTTTGGAGGTGAACGAAGAGGACGTGGCACGCCAGGTGAAGGAGACGCTGGCCCGTCTGACCAACAAGACCACCCAGAACAAGAAGGGCGCGAAATACCGTAAGGAGAAGCGCGATGCCGTTCAGGAACGTCTGCACGAGCAGATGGCTGAGCAGGATGCCGCCAGCAAGATCCTGAAACTCACGGAGTTCGTCACCGTGAGCGAACTGGCCACGATGATGAATGTCAACGTCACGCAGGTCATCGCTACCTGTATGAGCATCGGCATCATGGTGAGCATCAACCAGCGCCTCGATGCTGAGACTATCAACATTGTGGCCGACGAGTTCGGTTTCCAGACGGAATATGTGAGCGCCGAGGTGCAGAACGCCATCACTGAAGAGGCCGACGACGAGAACGACCTCGTACCGCGCGCACCCATCGTGACCGTCATGGGCCATGTAGACCACGGTAAGACATCGCTGCTCGACTTCATCCGCAACACCAATGTCATCGCCGGTGAGGCCGGAGGCATCACCCAGCACATCGGTGCCTACAACGTGGAGCTGAAGGACGGACGCCAGATCACCTTCCTCGACACGCCGGGCCACGAGGCCTTCACCGCCATGCGTGCCCGTGGTGCTCAGGTGACGGACATCGCCATCATCATCATCGCTGCCGACGACTCGGTCATGCCCACCACCAAGGAGGCCATCGCCCATGCACAGGCGGCCAACGTGCCGATGGTGTTCGCCATCAACAAGATAGACAAACCGGGAGCCAACCCCGACAAGATTCGCGAAGACCTTGCCAACATGAACCTCCTCGTAGAGGACTGGGGCGGCAAGTACCAGTGTCAGGAAATCTCTGCCAAGAAGGGGCTCGGCGTCGACGAACTGTTGGAGAAAGTGCTGCTGGAAGCCGAGATGCTCGACCTGAAGGCCAACCCGAACCGCAAGGCCACGGGAAGCATCATTGAGTCGTCGCTCGACAAAGGCCGCGGCTACGTGTCGACGGTGCTCGTGTCGAACGGTACGCTCAAAGTGGGCGACGTCGTGGTGGCCGGTACCAGCTTTGGTAAGATCAAGGCCATGTTCAACGAGCGCAACCAGCGCATCGAACAAGCCGGACCGGCAGAGCCTGCCATCATTCTCGGCCTGAACGGTGCTCCCACCGCCGGCGACTCCTTCCATATCATGGAGACGGAGCAAGAGGCACGCGAGATATGCACCAAGCGTACACAGCTGCAGCGCGAACAGTCGTTGCGTACGACGAAGACGCTGGGTCTCGACGACATCTCACACCGCATCGCTCTGGGCGAGTTCCACGAGCTGAACATCATCGTCAAGGGTGATACCGACGGTTCGATAGAGGCCCTGAGCGACTCGTTCATCAAGCTCTCTACCGAGAAGGTGCAGGTGAACGTCATCTCGAAGGCCGTCGGTCAGATCTCGGAGAACGACGTGATGCTCGCTTCGGCTTCGAAGGCCATCATCGTGGGCTTCCAGGTTCGCCCGTCGGCCGATGCCCGCAAGCTGGCCGAACGCGAAGGCGTGGAAATCAACACCTACTCGATCATCTACGACGCCATCGACGACATCAAGCAGACCATGGAGGGCATGCTCGACAAGGTGAAGAAGGAAATCATCACGGGCGAGATAGAGGTGAAGCAGGTGTTCAAGATCTCGAAGGTGGGTACCGTGGCCGGCGGTCTGGTCATCGACGGCAAGGTACACAACAAGGACAAGGCTCGCGTCGTCCGCGACGGTATCGTGGTGCACACCGCCAACATCGATGCCCTGAAGCGCTTCAAGGACGATGCCAAGGAAGTGGCTACCGGTCTGGAATGCGGCATCTCGCTGGTCAACTTCAACGACATCCAGGTGGGCGACATCATCGAGACTTTCACAGAGATAGAAGTGCAGCAGAAGCTGTAACTTTCGACTACGCAAGCATACTTGCCCGCGCCGGCTCCTCGAACGAGAGAGAGTCGGCGCGTTTTTTTTGTCGGTGCACAGCGGAAGCTGCCAAAAGGCAAAAAAAGAAGGAAAAAGTTGCGCGTTTCGTGAAAAAGTAGTATCTTCGCAGGCGAATCAGCTATTTATCATGACAAACATTTCTGGAATCCATTTGCTGAAGCCCTATGTCATCCTGCTTCTAATGATGATTTCTGCCTGCACCCCTCGTTCCGAGCAGGTCAACACAACGTTGCTGCAGGGCGACAGCCTCATCGAGCAGCATCCCGACTCTGCCCTCCACCTTCTGCAAGGCATCGACTACCGCAGCCTCAACGAGGAGCAACAGGCGCATTACGGCCTGCTCCTCACCGCCGCCCGCTATAAGCTCTACCAGCCGGTGGACACCACATTCATCAACCACAGTATTGACTACTACGCCGCTTCCCATCAGAAGGGCAAGAAAGCCGTCTTTCATCGGGATGACAAGCGAGGGGCTTCTTTGTACTACAAGGCCGTCGTTCTCTATGAACTTGGCAAGAAGGAGGAAGCCACCCTCCTGCTCAAGCAGGCAGAGGAACTTGTTGAACAAGGCAGTGACGAATTATTGAAGAACAAGATATATCAGAACCTTGACAGAGTCAACGATGAGGCAGATAATCATTTGTTAGGGCTAAAGTATGCGAGGAAATTCTTGAATAGCTCGATTATACTGAAAGATGCCGAACTTACAGCGATGGCCTATGACCACATGGCTCATTTCTATCTGCATCTTAATATGATAGATAGTGCCAATCATACAAGGAAACTGGCATTGTCCAAACTTGACCAAGTGAGCAATGAATGCAAATCGTATATTTTGGCAAATTTGGCTAACAGTTATATCAATGCCAAGCGATATAATGACGCTTTTGACATGCTCCAACAAGCAATCCATTACCATCCAAATGGAAACCAATATATTATGTTGGGGAAGCTCTATAACGAAAAGGGTGATACCAAGAATGCACAATTATCTTGGGAAAAGGCAATAGGTTTTGGAGGTATGAATGCCGTAAAGGCATATCGGTTGCTATCATCACTTTATGAGAAACAAGGCAATCAGGCACAGGCCCTCGCCCTTTCTCATGTTTCTGATAGCTTGGAACAAGACATAAACTCAAAGACCAAGACATCGGAATTGTCCGAGATGCAGCACCAATACGACTTGCAAGTTAATCAAAAACGGTGGAGTAAATCAATGTGGAAGTGGGTAGCCTTACTCGTTTCAATAATTGTCATAGTCATCACCGTCTATTCTTTGTATGCCAAGAGGCTTGGCGCTATCATAAAAAGAAAAGAAGACCAGAGGGCAATCGATAAGAACACAATTGAAAAACTGGAAGAATACAATGAGGCTCACCTATGGAGATACGAGCAGTTACAGAACGAATACCGTGCGCAGGTAGAACAGTTAGAAAACCAAATTCAACAAGACAAGGCAGTCTTCAAGCAGCTTGAAGACTCTATAGGCAACTACAAGCATGAAATAGTGGAGTCTCAAAAACTGCGAATGAAGATTGAAGAACTAGAAAAAAACATCGAGATAAGAAGAAACAGACAAGGCAGGCTTCAACAAACAATAGAAGAACTAAGGTCAGGGACAAGCCAGAATGTTGAGATGGGGATTCGCATCTACGACTTGGTCATGTCGAATAAGCCTGTAAATGTGAAGAATAAGGAATGGAAGACATTTATAGATTGCTATGAGATAAGACACCCCGATGAGCTTCGTGAAGAACTCAACAAATACGAAGCGCTTCCCACGCTACTGAAAGTACATCTTATTCTAACGATGATGGGGAAGACAGAAGAACAGATGGCAAGTATTCTATCCGTTGGAACAACAGCCATACGCGTGCAGAAGACCAGGCTAAAAGCCAGGAAAAAGCAATAATCAAGCAGAAGTCTTGTTACATTTGAAAACATGCCAAACACCTCGGAATCCTTTTTGTTCAGCGTGTTTGGAGGTGTTTCAACGTTTTCATTTTGTAACAAGGCTGTAAAAAAACAACAGAATATATTTGGACGTTTTCATTTCTTTTGCATATCTTTGCACAGTCAATTGTAAATGATAAGCATAGTATGAAAGAGAATGTTACTTCCTTGAAAGAAGAGGGACCTGTTGTTGTGGAAAGTGGCAAAACCATTGTTTCTTATTCTGATGATGTATACATAAAGAATGGTTTTGAAGTCAAAAGAGGAGCAGAGTTTTTTGTTGAAAGCTATGAGCATCCGTGATTTACATATACAAATAACCGATTTTTGTACACTTTCTTGTGGATTTCGGAAATAATCGCTATATTTGCAGCAGAATATGTTTAACTATTTAAAATAATGGAATTATGAGGAGGATTTCAAGACTTACAATTATGCTGGTGCTTGCCATGCTGGCAGGGCAACAGCTTCAGGCAAAGAAGCACCCATTTGTCATGGAGGGCAAGAAGTGGGTTTATATAAACGAACATCCATACAAAAGGATTACCTACTTGATTAAGGGCGACACATTGATTAATGAGGCATATTGCATGAAGATGTTTCGCTCAGTTGACGATGGCGAAAGCGTCTATCATGGAGCCGTAAGCGAAGAGGGTGCAAAAGCATATATCGTTTTTGCAAATGAAACAGAAAAGAAGATGATATATGACTGTAGTGAGCACATAGACGACCTAGTCAAATTGGCCTGTGGCCTAACCTTAGAAGCATACACTTCAATGAGGGTGGAGATTGATGGTGAGCCATATAACTTTACTTGCTATTACTATTTGCCAAACAACGACGGGGTAATTCCACTTGAGGTCAATCGCTGTCTTGAAGGTTTCGGATGTTTAGATATTGATTTCCTGAGCAAGGATCCAAAAGAAGCACGTTCCCATATTTTACAAAGTTGCAGTGAAAACGGAACAGACATGAGCGAAATCGTTTTAAATTGTGATTGGTTGCCAGAATACGTAGAGCCGACTGGTCAAAAGACAAGCATGGTGAAGGAGGGCAAGGCGTGGAACTACCGCGCCGAGGATTCCTTTGGCGACGGGTACGATATCCAGTTCTTCATCGAGGGTGACACGCTGATTGGCGGTGAGGCATACAAGAAGCTGTACACCATCGACGAACCGAGATACAACACCACGGAACCCGTATATTGTGGGGCCTTGCGCGAGGAAAGAACGGAAGAGTCGATAGCTGTCGATTTTGTCAGGGCTGGGCATGAGAATCCGGAAATGCTCTACAACTTCAGTCCTCTCCTTGGCGACAAATACTACTATGGTGAGAGCTATGGCACGGTAGCAGATTTGGACGAGATCGAAGTGAGGGGCGTCAAGCGCAACCGCATCAAGGTGGTAGCCACTGGCGCGGAATCGCCTTGGCCGGAGGAAGAGGATGCCACAGGCTACTGGGTGGAAGGCATCGGCAGCTCCGCCGGCTTGCTCACACCCATAGACTTCCTGACGACAGGCCATGCCTATACCCTGCAGTCCTGCATTGAGGATGGGCAGATAGTCTTCACTGGTGCTGACTTCGCTGGAAGTGGCAATGCCCCTACAGGTGTCAACGTTGGAGAAATGGCATCAAAGAAGGAAAGCAACCAAGTCTGCGACCTGCAAGGCAGAAAGATGGCGGGGCCTTCGCGCCTGAGCAGGGGTGTCTATGTTGTTAACGGCAAGAAGTACGTCGTAAGGTAATAAATCTTGCGAATATTCGTGGAATTCGCAAGATTCGCCGCAACAAAATAGCGGGATGACCTGCGGCTATAAGGGTTAAAGCAGGGAAAACCCCTGCACCTCTGCTACCCGACGCTGTAAGTCGTTGACGGTCAGTGCCGGTTGGGGGTGCAGGGTTTCCGCAAACTATGCTACCCAGGGTGCTACAGGTGTGCTACCCTTCAGCCGAGTGTGTGTTTGCAATTTGCGGCAAACAACGGCGTAATTTGCGGCAAATTAGGCTGTAATTTGCGGCAAACAATGAGGCGATTTGCGGCAAATTGCAAAGTGGTCTGCATTGCCTTGCACAAAAAGTCGTTTTTTCATTTTGTATTGTTCTCACTTATTCGTACCTTTGCAGCCGCAATGGAAGATAAGAAGGAAAAAGGGGCAATGAACGGCGGCAACGAGCTGGTGCGCCGCATTGCCGAGAAGAAATATGAGTTCGGGTTCACCACCGATGTCCATACGGAGATCATCGAACGGGGACTGAACGAGGATGTCGTGCGCCTGATATCCGAGAAGAAGCACGAACCGGAGTGGATGCTGGCGTTCCGCCTGAAGGCGCTGCGCCACTGGCAGACGCTCGAACAGCCCACCTGGGGACATCTGCACCTACCACCCATCGACTATCAGGACATCTCTTATTATGCCGACCCGATGGCCCGGAAACCGAAAGGCGACGGCAAGATAGACCCCGAACTGGAGAAGACGTTCGACAAGCTGGGCATCCCCTTGGAAGAGCGGCTGGCCCTAAGCGGCAACACCGCCGTGGACGCCATCATGGACTCCGTGTCGGTGAAGACCACCTTCAAGGAGAAGCTTCGCGAGAAGGGCATCATTTTCTGTTCTATCGGCGAGGCCATCCAGCAGCATCCCGACTTGGTGCGCCAGTATCTGGGCACCGTCGTTCCCTACCGCGATAATTTCTTTGCCGCCTTGAACAGTGCCGTGTTCAGCGACGGTTCGTTTGTCTATATTCCCAAGGGTGTGCGCTCACCCATGGAACTGAGCAGCTATTTCCGCATCAATGCCCGCAACACGGGGCAGTTCGAGCGCACACTCATCGTTGCCGACGACGACAGCTACGTCAGCTACTTGGAGGGTTGTACGGCCCCGATGCGCGATGAGAACCAGCTGCATGCCGCTATCGTGGAGATAATCGTGATGAACCGTGCGGAGGTGAAATACTCGACGGTGCAGAACTGGTATCCCGGCGACGAACACGGGCGGGGCGGTGTGCTGAACCTTGTGACGAAACGCGGTGAACTGCGCGGCACAGACTCCAAACTCTCGTGGACGCAAGTGGAGACGGGCAGTGCCATCACGTGGAAATACCCCTCGTGTGTGCTTCGTGGCGACAACAGCACCGCCGAGTTCTACTCCGTGGCCGTGACCAACAACTACCAAGAAGCCGACACTGGCACGAAGATGGTTCACCTGGGAAAGAACACCAAATCGACCATCATCTCGAAAGGCATTTCCGCAGGCCATTCGCAGAATTCCTACCGCGGACTGGTGCGCGTGGCAACGAATGCTGACAACGCGCGCAACTATTCCTCGTGCGACTCGCTGCTGTTAGGCAGCCTGTGCGGCGCGCATACATTCCCCTACATGGACATCCACAACGACACGGCCGTGGTGGAACACGAGGCCACAACGAGCAAGATTTCCGAAGACCAGCTCTTCTATTGCAACCAACGCGGCATCCCTACGGAGCAGGCCGTGGGCCTGATCGTGAACGGCTACGCCAAGGAAGTGCTCAACAAACTGCCCATGGAGTTCGCCGTAGAGGCACAGAAGCTCCTCAGCGTATCGTTAGAGGGAACGGTAGGGTGAAGGGCAACGAGAGCAACCTTCTCGCCGACTATCTCTGACGAGCATGGAGACGGTTTCTGACAACGTGGAAGATAACCTCTTTCAACGTGGAAGATAATCTCTGACGAGCATGGAGATGGTCTCTTACAAGATAATGCACGATTCTTGTTGGAGTGCCGATAGGCATCGGGCGACGCGCCGACAAACAGCCAGTTTCCTGTTGGCGCCGCAATAAGATGGTTGTTTGTTGTTGGAGCCGCCTATATATATAGCGGCTCCAACAACAAACGAGAATTGCCCACCCTGTGGAGCGTCAACCGGCATTCGCCTTTCTGACTTTTTCTGCCTACTTGGCCTCTTTTTCGCGCTTGCGTTGCTCTTTTTCGAGTCTGCGCTGTTCCCTTCTCTGTTTGCGCTGCTCCTTCTTCAGCTGGCGCTTCAGTTTCTTGGCTTCCTTGGCCGCTTCCTTGGCGGCCTTGTGCTCATTCTTCACCTCTTCCTTCTCTTCGGCGGCCTGCTCTAACGATTCGCGCAGCATCTTCTTGTCGAAGGTGAACACATGGCCAAAGATGCCAAGCGACAGGGTGCGATCCTTGCCGCCCTGCTTCATGTGAGTGGTGTTGAAGATATAATAGTTGCTGAGTTCCAGCTTGCTGTTCAGCGATACTTCGATGGTCTTGTTCACGATGCCTTTCCCCAGCTTCGTCAGGACATTGTCGCCCAGCCCCTTGTTTTCAGCTTCTTCGTCGACATACTCCCTGATGGCCGCCATCATAGCCTCCTTGTGGGCAGCCTTATCGGGTACCATCTGCGTCATCAGCACCGCCACTAACAGGATGATGACTATCACCAATAGTTTTTTCATGCTTCTTTTTTCTTTATTTGATGTTGGGTGCAAAATTAGTGAATTACGTCAGAATCCGCAAAGAAAGAGTGGGAAAATGCATTAATTTAACTTTTTTCTTTTGTATTCTTCTCACTTATTTGATAAAAATTCGTACCTTTGCGCACTCAATCAGAACATCTATCGACAAGAAGGATATGTTAGAAGTACGCAATTTGCACGCCCGCATCGGCGACAAGGAGATACTGCGGGGCATTGACCTCGTGATTAAGGACGGCGAGACCCATGCCATCATGGGGCCCAACGGCTCGGGAAAGTCAACGCTCTCAGCCGTATTGGTGGGCAATCCGCTCTACGAAGTGACCGAGGGTGAGGCTTGGTTCAACGGCAAGAACCTGTTGGAGATGAAGCCCGAAGACCGCGCCCACGAGGGCTTGTTCCTCTCGTTCCAATATCCGGTGGAGATACCCGGTGTGTCGATGACCAACTTCATGAAAGCGGCCATCA
>Ga0310695_10001930_pt1 | contig 46168 bp, 34 predicted proteins | sample RumenRJG_04DNA_FD_203882 | JGI IMG/M metagenome (GOLD analysis project Ga0310695, IMG submission 203882) | Bovine rumen microbial communities from Lethbridge, Alberta, Canada - RJG_04 (v2) (version 2) | ecosystem: Host-associated > Mammals > Digestive system > Stomach > Rumen | place: Canada... | reverse complement strand
CCAATCGCCTGCGGTCCCTTTCATCATATGAGTCTGTGAGCCATGCCCATAACCACAAATGTGCGGGGCGCTTCTCTTATGATGCAGGGAAAAGCCGGCTCCTCCCTGCTGAAACCATGCCCGTGTATTTTCAAAACTGATAAATTAGCTTCCCGTTTGGGTATATATCATCCAGCAGGCGAAGTACTTTATCCTTACCTCACCGATACCTACGTTGATAGGAAGGAACAAAAAACGTACCCTTTATGTCCCCGAAAGCTTTGTTTCCAGTATTATCTGATTATCCATTCTAATTTCCCTTTATAACCTGAGTATTAGAATGCTATTATTCTACCGAATCTACGATTCTCTGCAGTTGTTTATACGTACTTTAGTGCACGGCTAATAGTAGCGTGCATAGAGATGTTAATATCTGACAGGATATCATACGGTTCGGATAAATCTTCTTCAATTCTACTCATGCGTCTTGCATGCCTAGGGTTGTATTTATTTCTAATTACACCTGCTACAAATTCAGGATCTATTGATAATTGGTAATTATGAGAAGAATCTATCCCCTGCATATATTGAATGGGGGTAGGATCATTAATAATGTCATATGCTTCAATGCTCTCCTCATCAAAGAAGTAGTCATCATCTTTTAATCTGAGACTTAAAAAATCTACTGTTCCAATAATTGTAAAAAGCGGCTTCAGTTCTAATTTGTCGATTGTAATCCTCATCGTGTTAGTTTCACACAAGGCATTATTATCTTCATCGTCAATTTCAACAGAAAACTCGATTACATCATCTGTGGATAAGATTTGATCAAATTGAACTGCTTCCTTTTGCTTGATCCATGTTTTTGGAGAAAAATCACCCACCATTTTGTATCTATTCGTTTGAGTCCCGTTTATTGTGAAATCCTTTAGCCATATACTGTACTGGTTCTCAGAATTGTTTTCACAAGAGAATTTAATCTGAAACATATTCTCAGACGTTTTTAACCCACAGTAAGTTATAATTACATCATCATTGTTAAATAAGATTTCTTCTTCTGAATCTGAAAAATCTATTCCAATATCTTTATCAATACCATATTGCTCTTTTAAGAAATCCTTGGCATATCCAGAGCCTTTTGCCCGCGCTTTTAAAAATAGTTTTTTTGCTTTAGATTCATTCTTATTAACGTCTTTTCCATAGTAGTAACTCAGTCCATAATTGAAATGTGCCGTTCCATCTTCATCAATATTCAAAGCACGACTAAATAAGTCATTTGCCATCCTCTGATTTCTCTCTGTTCCTATTGCACAATCATAACAGACTCCCAGATTATTGCAGGCTTTTTCATATCCAGAATCAACCGCTTTCCTAAGCCAGAAATAGCGAAGATCCTTATCTTGCTCAGAGGTACCATTAGAGTAGTTGCAACCAAGCAAATACATCTCCTCGCCTGATGTTGTTTCTTCCACATCAATTCCGAAATGCTTTTTAAGATAGCGGGCAGCTGGCGGATAATCTTCAAGAGCCGCTTTTAATAACCAGCGGCGTGCTTTATCGACATCTGTTTCGTATCCAAGAAGTACTTTCAACTCATTAGAAAGTGATTCTCCATGTAGATTAACGCCAAGCCAATAGAATGCTGCTACGATACCTTTTTCCACAATATAAGTAAGCTGGTTCCGGGTTTTAAAAGCAAGACTATCGAACCCTTTGTCATGCTCTTTTTTCCAATTCGGAAAATACTTATTTAACTCTATTTCATTTATGGGATCCGGGTGCTTGACATACACGCTAATCCAGTACTGTTTTGCTGTTGCAGTATCCTGCGGACAATATTTATTTCCGGTATAATAATCCAGCGCCATTCGTTTAAGGCACTTTAAGCTTCCTTGATTTGCACCTTTCTGATACCAGACATAGGATAGGCTTAAGTTGTGCACGCCGGTATAGCCATTTTCATAGTATGAGCCAACCAAATATGTTGCATCCGTTTCCCCATAATAAGATGCTTTTTTATAGAGGCGTAAAGCGTTTTTATAATCTTTCTTTTTATCATAATCATCAGCAAGTTTTTTTGCTTCAGCTGCTTTGGCTTTTGCAACAAAAACATCCTCGAGCATTTCAGGAGAAAATGCACTCGCAACTTGATGAATGAACAATTCACTATTTATCATGTCAATACACCCAGCATGTCACAATGTTGTCAAAAGAGCATGTAAAAGCCATTGATACATTATCTTGATCAATTTGTCCTTTTCCTGGCATTCCTTTGTCTTTTTCTATTCCATTTGACCACTTCATCGATATTATATTTGAACCAGTCAATCAACGAGCCTGACATTTTGTATTGTGCAACTCTTTCTCCTATGTGAATAATTCTCCATCCCCATTTCTTATTTTCATTTACCAAAGATACCCATTTTATTTCATGTGAGTACTGAGGCTGATTTATTAAAAAGCCTGCTTTCGGCGGAACATTAGGCATTATTAAGACATATGCTATATCTTTGTTTTCGTTGTATCGGACTTTGTTACTGATTCCAAATTCTATTCCGCTTAGTTCACTATGAATCTTTGAGAAATCCCCCCAGTCATTTTGTAATGGAGGAAACGTTAATTTTTTCAAAACAAGAAGGTTGGGATTATCCTTCTGAACTTCATCAAGAAAAACGCCTACTTTCTGGAGTATGATTCTGTCTTCTTTAGGAATTGTTTTAAATGCATTTTTTAATTCTATAGAATCCACATCTTTTCCACGAAGATTTGACCAATAAGGCGCATTTTTAATGTCCTGTGTTTGACTAGGATTTGAGCCTTTAAATACTACAGCTGCTTTTGAGGAATTGGCTCTTACATATTGGCCGGAAACAATTGGAGATAAAACGGCGTACGTGTCTCTTATTAGCTGGTCCCAAATAGTGAGGTAATCATTTACGACATAGAGAAACACTTCTTCGTCGGACTGTATTAGATTCTCAATTCTACGTTGTTCCGCATGCAGATATAATCCATACTGTATATCCTCAATTGCCTCACGAAGGCTACGCTTTGATCCATCGCTCAAAATCACCTCATAGGTTCCATTTTCAACAGAAAGCAAGCGATTCTGTAGCGCTTGAAAATCTTTAATATGATCACTACATTCCTTTTCAGCGGATATTAATACTTCCTTCAAATATGTGACATCAGAAGATGATTCATATTTTCTCATAATAAGAAGTAATGTTTGAAGTGCGATATATCTGTTCTCATTCGGAGTTCCTTCATTATCCAACTTTTCAACAACATTTTGAAAATAATCGGAGAAACGAATATACTCTTTAGCAGTAAAAAGAAAGAGCTTTAATCGAGTGCTATCGTCAACGACTATGTTTTTTTTCTTTCCCATTTTATTCACATATCCAAATACAACTATAGAAATCGGTTTGTTTAATCCATCATTAATTCCGCCAGTAATTTGTATCTTGGCAACAAGCCATTTCATTATTACGACTTTTAATCATCAAACCCAAAGTCACTCACCTTAAGTGTTCGGCAATTCTCAGAAACAGTCCTGACCGTTGTACTCGGGATGCCGTTCGGTGCATTGACTTCGACTTCGAGCTTGAGTTCCACTGTGGCTCCGTCAACAGCGCTGAGGTGGTTGATGATCTCTTGGACAAAGGTATTCACGTCTTTATTTATCCTGACATTATCAAGCTTGGCACTCATGAAAAAGTGCGTGTTCGTGGGTCTGACTGGTGTAGCTATACCTGCACCATTACCACCTGCACCAAATCCTGTTCCCTTGCCATTTCCGTAGTTTCCGGCAAAGCCATATCCAGTTCCATTCTGGGAAAAACCGCTAGAGCCTGTTCCGTTACCGGAAATACCCGAGAATCCTTCACCAGTATTAGTAAAGCCTCCGTTCTGGTCCATTCCCATACCATTGCCAGATTTTGCTGCCTTCTCCTGCTCAGCTACAATCTGTTTCATGGCAACAGAAGTCTTTACAAGGAGGTCAGACTGGTTGATGCCAAGGACTGGCTTATTGAATTTCAGGTCAACATAGCGGTCATTGGCATAGCCAGCTGCTATGGCGAAAAATTCTGTGGAGGGCAATCCGTTGCGGATTGCATCCTCAAGGACGCTATAGTTTGCAAGGCGGGGAAGATAGCAGTAGGTGCTGAGGTATTCCCACAGTTTTTTGATGGCGATGTCATTACTGTCTCGCCAGAGCAGATCATCGAGACTCATCTGAAGGAGAGCCGGAGCCCATTTGGTGATGACAAGCTCGTCCTGCAGCATTTTCTTAGCCGCTTTCGTTACAATCCCTTCTGCACTGCCGGCGATACTATTGATTTCCCACTGGATTTCTTTCATGTCTCCGTAAGGGTCAATATAGGGAACGATGAGCCAGCTGTAGGTTTCTTTTAATCGGAGTTCAACGGTATCATTGCTGCGCGTGACATTACCCTGGGCTTCCCGGATCTGGTTTCCATCAAGGTTCAGGTCATCGACATCGGACAGGATGGATTGCCATGCAAGCAAACGTTTTACTTCTGCCTGCAGGGAATAGAGAGTATCCTGATCCGGAGCAACGAATGCAAGCATATTGCGGAAAACTCGAGGAGCAGTTCCCCTCGTGTTCAAATACTCCTTCACAGTTTCCATTGCTATGTTGTTTTTTGCAGTCCTCTTATAGGTGTCCTTTGTGCGAAGGATGACAAGACGAACGGCCTGTTCATCGGGGACATCCAGCGAGGAAGCAGGGCACACGTGAAGGCCCGAAAAAGGCTGTTCACGGCGCAACTTTTTAAGGCGTCCCTCAATTTCCAGATCAACATCTGCATCAGAGACCTGCGATGCGCGGTCCTCTGCCGTTTTGCGCAGCGTAGGCCGGGTGTCATACCAGTACCGGCTGCCGTTCATGTTGTTATAGAGATAGGAAAGGGAGCCGTGCAAAGTATTTAATGCGTCATTAAAATCTGCAATGTTCTCACCGGGCTGGACCACTCCAAGACGGATTCGGGATGCTTCCAGACCTCTAACTGCCTGGTCACGGGTTGTCGGGGCACTTCCGAGCATGATCGTACGAGCAACGCGTCGTGCAGCTAGTTTCTGTCCATACCGGAGAGTCTCTTTATCTTTCTGGAAGGGAATGGAGTCCTTCCCGTCCACCTCACGGTCAATGATGCTGTTCCATGTATCCGGCAGGTGGCGTACTAGTTCGTCCTTGACGTTCGGCATATCCAGCGGGATGGAACCAGGCATGATCATAGCGCCGGCGTCATTTGCCATCCAGAGTTCATGGATGACTGCGGCCATCAGGCGCAGGACGCCTCGGGTTCTCTGAAAACGCTCCAGAGTTGCCCAATCTTCATAGAGGCGATCGAAGACTTCCGGATGAATAGGGTAGCATGACACCATGCGGTTTCGGTATTCCACTTCTTTGGCATCAAAGGGAAAGTCCGATGCATTTTCCTGGTACATATTGCTGAATGCAGTGCAGACTGCATCTCTTGCAACAGTATCCTTACAATCCAGGAAGAGTCTTCTGCGCACGACTTCAAAGCCTTCGTTTGCAGACACAGGCTTCCAAATCGATTCCATTCTTCCAAATGTATGCTCAATTGCATCCAGGGCTTCTTTTCCAGCCTCTCCTCCAATCTCAATTGTGGATTCCGGTATGGATGCAACGACAATGCTGTTATCACTGGCACGGGCAGCTTCCGTTATTTCCTGAATAAAGGTAAGAAAGTTTTCATAAGTGCCTGCAGGAAGGTCATTATGGCCATAGATTTTCCTCGCATAAGCGACAAGTTCATCCATGAGAATTAAGCATGGTCCGCAGGCATTAAATAATGTTTTCAGGTTCTCCGAACCGGGAGAAACACCTTTGCGATCGGATTCCTTAATAATCTCGTAAAGATCCGGCTTGCCGGCAGATGTAACCAACTGGTAAGCCATTTCTCCCCAGATTGTACTGACAGTATGTCCTGGAAGATTCGTAGGATTCTTTTTCTTTGTAGGATCCAATGCAGTGCCGACCAGGACCGCTACATTTGCTCTGGGAAGATCATCGAGTCCCGCGCGTTCCAAAATGGGTTTTACAATTGGAATACGGTCAATCGTGGTCGTACCACGTACGAGATGATAGAGAGCCAGCATACTGTGTGTCTTACCACCGCCAAATGCAGTCTTCAGCTGGATAACAGGTTCTCCACCTTTTCCTTTTATTCGCTGCAGGGACTCCACCAGAAGACCTGCCATACCCTCTGTAACATAGGTGCGTGAGAAGAATTCCACTGCATCGCGATATTCATATGCACCTTCACCACGTGATACCTGAGCAAGATCAGCAGCAAATTCTGCGGCACGATAACGGCCTTCCGCCACATCCGGGTGAGGCTGCATAACGTCCCGCCAGCTGGGCAGGTTTTGTCCGACATTATATTTTAAAACAGCAGCTGAATTCTTTTTAGATTGCGAAGGCGCTGCATTCAACTTTACGGCCGTTGATCCTTCCGCCGATCCATAGCGGACCGTCCTGTAAAGGGCACGTAGATCTTCTGTTGTATCAGGATCATTTAATGCCTCGCTAAAAAGCGCCATGGTGTCCAAGGCTCTTTCCGCATAGTTCTGCTTGAGATCCGCCTGTCCGACATGTGAAATGGTATTCCGTACCCCCATCAGTTCCTTCGACCAGGTACGATAATCGATGGACAGCTTAGCACGGAAAACTTCATTCCATCTGCGATCTATCAACCGAAGGCAGTTTGCAATATCCAGAGAGTCTACCAGGAAGGCATAGTCCCCCCCATCAGGCAAATCCCTAAGCTGGTCGGAAAGTGCAATCTTAACGTCATCCCACCATCCGTCACGATAAACGCGACGCATTTCCTGTCCAATATAACCCGCGAGCATTGGGTGCAAAACGCGAAACCCCTTCTGTACCAGTTCATAGTTTTCCTGCATAATCGGCCTCCCTGTTATCCGTATTTCCTGGTTTCATTCCTTATCCGGAGGATTCATGTCTCCTGTTGAGAAGTCAACGGCTATTGTTCCTTATTACGGCTCTTCATTTCCAGCTTCAACATCTGAGCTCTTTTTATAATCTCGTATATATTCTTCGGTCTCTGTCCAGATGATGCGCAGCGCATCTATAGTCTGCATGCTGCTTCCATCTGCATTGATGATTTTCTTATACTTGGTGAACAGCGATAGACCCACTCCCATGCCAACGATAGAATAATCCCATTCGTCGATGCCTGTCATAAATGTATCCTGTAGTCTCGCAGGAAGTTCCCTTTTTAATTTGCTCACAAATCCCCTGCGTGTAGTCTGCGGAGCAGTATCATTTCTTTTTTGAAAGATAACACAGACCCGCGTGGATTCATATTTCTCACTCGGCTTCTCTGTTCGCACCGGCAAAACTGCCTTTACATGAAAGCCGGCTTGGTTTATAGAGTCTATCAAGTTCTCCCATGCGGAGACTTCTTTTCCAGTGGAATTAGGAAAACTCTGATGCATAACTGTCTGGTCGGAAGAACGCATAGCCTGTTCATCGGCTCGCCCAAACTCAAAGAAAACGAAAGAAGGGGCTGTTTGATCCGCGGCCTCGCTAAAGTTCTGAAACAGTCTGGAGATTCCATCCTGATAGGCTGTACGAGCTTTTATAGGATCTCCTCCGTAGTGTTCCGGGATAGAAGTCAATTCTTCCTTTGCAGTCACAATATTCTTAAAAAGATCAGGATAAACATCTCTCAGGCATCTTCGTAGCCATATATAAAAGTAATCTGAAAGGTCCGCATAGCCCACATTGTCATAATATGGGAGCTCTGTAAAAAGAACTGCGTTTGCAGGATACGGGAATTCAATCCCGTCTCCCTGTAGGACATCCGCTGAGCGTGAACATGGCAATGCTTCTATTGTTCTTACAACATCTCCCAGCATTGTATCAAAGTTGCCGGTTACAGAAGAAAATGGATTCCCTTCGGCAAAAACCCAAGTCATGGGAATCGCTTGCCGGGTAAACGCAGCGCGAATATTCCCATTGCGATTATCCCAGGTGCAGACTTGAGATTGTAAGTTGGCTATTTTTCCTACAACCAAGGACAAGTAGACACTGACTGCCTGGCTATAAGCATAAGCTCCCTTTCCTCTGTCGCTCAATGGCACGTCATCGTCCTGCATCCCTGCTTTTATCGCATCCTCATTTACTTTTCCTCTGGCCTTTTCAACAAGATCACAAAGAGTAGTCATCAGATGCAGTTGCCTTGAAGTATACAGATCTGTATACCTGGTAAGGCCAAAGAGCGGTGGACTAAACCACCTTGTGTTGTTTGGCAAATTTCCGAGTGGAAGATCAGCTGGGGGGGCTGTGCTTACAGCATTAATGTGCGTTTGCGAAGGGGATTCATATACTCTGCCTGCGTCGTTTTCATACCCAACTGCAATCAGCTGAGTTCCCAGCTTCCCGGCTTTCCCCATTTCCTTCACATACTCATCTGTCGTAATTTCACCGCAAGATGGACACCGGAACTTTGCCCCGCTATTGCCTATTTTATTGCCATTCTGAGCTTCTTTCAGGAATCCTTTTTTTACATGGAAAAGCACCTGTTGACCATTTACTTCAGGCTGCACATAATATTCTTTCCCTTTCAATTTTGCCAACACATAGCTTCCGGCCATGGGCATCGTACAACCACAAGCAGGGTTAGGGCAGGGAACTGTTCTTGTCCAGATCCAGGCATAAACCCTCTTTTCTGAAACGCCTGCTGCATATACAGACTCTGGGTAAAGAGGGTTGAGTTTCTTTTCCAGTTCTGACCGCATCCAGTTTCCATAGTACTGGACATCTTCAGCAAGTCCCTGTACGCCAATAAAGGAATTGTCCCTTGCACGCCTTGAAACAGGGTACTGGTCTTCAAACTGTGAGGGGATTTCTGCCACTGCCTTTGTCAAGAGAGCAGCAACCGAATTTAAATCACCCGCTTTTACCGGATACCCAGCTTCTGTCGCTGCCAGCACCAGTCCTCCAAAGCCAGAAAATGGGTCGACAAGAGTAATGTTTTTGCTGATTCGCCTATCATCATTCTCTGTTCTTTTCAGGTCATGAGTTCCTGCCAGTTCAGCAGATCCGGAGATAATATCTCTTAGTAACTGCTTTGAAGATTCGATAGGGCTTCGATTCCACCACAGGTGCATATTGCCGAGATGTCCTTTTCGGACTCTTTCATTCATTGATAGCTGATTGATCTCTTGTAAAGACATTTGGCAACCCTTTTAATAGTAATATGACACGGTGAAGTAATACTCACATATCTCAAATGCAACTAAAGAAATAGAATATCACATTATTCTATTAAGCCTGCCTCAAACAGGTCAATCTGCTGAGGGGTCTCTCTCTCCAACATAGCTGCTCTGGTCTGAATATCAGGCCATGCGACGACAAGAGCATTATAAGCATATGCTTCACTTGCCCATTTTTTCTGCTCCGCAATAGTGTACAAACGGTATGCAAGATCCTTCGCTCGCTCTGCATTGGATCCAAATAATGTAAAAACTGCCTTTGCGCAGGCTTCTACGCCGCCAGTAGCCATTGCCTGAGTAAGCTGCTGTGTCAGAAGCCAGATGCAGTTTTCATCCTTATCAATCGTTTCTGGAATTTCTGTTCGTTCAAGCAGATGAACAATTCCAGCCTTTGCATAAACAACATTGTGAGAGGCAATTGCGGCAACTGAAGTTCCCTTTGCACGAGCAAGAATATCTGCATCTCCAAACTTTATATCATTAAAAGCACTCTGCGTGTAAAGGTCGATACAAAAACGACTCATTGAATCCATTTCACCAACCTGCTCGTTGAAATAGAGGTCAATTTCCTCATTGATTACCTGCAATGCGCTGCGAACTGACATATGAGATCCATCTGCCTCCAGTACTCTGCGGTATCTGGAATATACAGCCATCCCAGGGCCTATGGCAGATTGTGCAAGGTCTACGGGCGCAATATTGCTTTCTTGGAGTTTTTTTAATGCGGGTCGAAGTTCGCGACGCAGTGTATTAACTAAATTACGGCGTGTCGTTTGCAGAGCATCTTCTGGCCGCTTGCGGCAAACAAGCACAATGGAGGATGCTAACGCATTTGTTCCGATACTTACATTTCTCGCTGACCTTTCCGTACTCATTGGCCATGTCCCTGTAATTGAAAAACCGGCCTTGAGAATTGCTGTAAGCATCGTCTCCCATCCTGTAGACGATTTTTTTGTATCTTCAGAATCGTTTATTTCGTTCTCGCTTTGCTTATATGCATAGAAAATTGTTAGAGGATACTTTTCATCTGAATATTTATATAATTGGGTACATGCCGTGAGCATACCTCTTTCAAAAAAGTCCCTCGCTTTTTCAATACTTCCACCAAACCTATATTGGGTAGCGACTAATTCTTCAAGTTTTGGAACCTGAATTGTTTTAAAAATACTAGGAAATATTTCACCAAGAGATTTACGCAACCAAATATAAAAATAATCAGCTAAATCAGCATAAACTATATTGTCATAATATGGCGGATCAGTAGATACAAGAACATTTCTAAGTCCACAATCTGATTGAGCATCTATTTGAGACGCCTCTCCTCTGTTTTCCGCGGGCAAATAATTAATACACTTTGTAACCCATTCAACCATATTATTAAAGCAACCAGACGAATTGGAAAAGGGATTACCTTCAGCATAATCCCATACCATTGGTATTGCCTGCCTTCCAAATGTATTTCTTAGCCCATCACGGGGAGGATTCCAAGAACAGATAGAAGAATGATAATCTGTCAATTTATCAATGATAAAGGCAAGGTAAACACAAATAGCTTCTCCATATGCTCTGGCGCCAGAGCCATTTTCTTCTAACGAAATGTGATCATTTCTCATCCCTCTACTAATAGCATCCTTTTCAATAATTTGGCTGATTGATTTTAAGAGATTACAAAAAGTCGTTAGCATAACCAATTGTCGATTTGTGAAATGATCAGCAAAACTTTCAAATCCATAAATCGGTGTATTAAAATTACGAGGGTTATTGGGGAGTAGAGCATCCGGATAATCCGTTGGTTTATTGACATTTGCCGCTAATTCTTGTTCAGAATCAGGGGAAAGATATAATCTTCCCCTAGGCTGTTCAGCAACTATCGCAACCATTTTACTGGCAATTTGACCTGCTTTCCCTTTTTCACGAATGTACCCGAAATTCAGTGTCGCACCACAGCACAAACACTTAGCCCCCTTCCTATTCACAGTTCCTTCCATAGTGCTTTTTCCAGGTTTGACAATGTATTGTAGCTTATTATTGTTTTCATAAGCTTCAAAGTGCTGTTCATGCCCCTTTTTAGTTGTTAAGTCAAATGTCCTTACAAGAGGTATTTCTTTTCCGCATACTGGGTTAGGGCATTTAACTGTTCTTGCCCAAATCCAAGCAATTACAGTAGCTTCCTTTCCCTTCTCGTTCGGTACTCTAACATTAGGATATAAATGCCCTATCTGTTCAAACGCTTTTTTTCTAAGAATGTGTGCATAGTATTCAACATCAGCTGAAATTCCTTTAGGGCCTTTCCAAACATTATCTGAACTGCTCACACTATCATCCGGATTCACAGGAGGCATATTAGAAAACTTCGGAGGAATCTCAATCATTGCCTTATTGATCATAACCGCAACGGGGTTGAGATCATGGGCATGTGCCTCCAATCCAAGTCGCTGTGCTTCCAACGGGATAGTACCTCCTCCCGCAAATGGATCCAGGAGTGCTGGAGGATTTCCATTCGTGGAACGCAGGATTTCGTTTCTTGCTGCTTTTAGGACATCTTCATTATTGGAATTTTCCCAGACAACAAGATCCTCCAAGATCTTGAAGAGGCGTTTTCTTTCAGCATTCTGCGATTCCTCCGTTGGGAAAAGTTCTGGATGAGAAGATGGATCATCAACAAGGGAAGACCAAATTACTGCACGCGCGGCTGCTAAAGGTCGGCGAGCCCACCATAGGTGCAAAGTCGACGGATGTCCATGACGTATAGATTTTTCTCGCGCAGATTCAGTATTAATTCTATCCAACGGCAATGCAACTTCTATTAGTTTTTTGACTGACATATAATAACCCTCAATGAATGTTCATAACGATTTATGTAGAAAATAGCAATTTGTTGATTTATCAATCAAGTCAGAAAAATCATCTATAGAAAAAGTGTCATGTAAACCAATCTTATACGTTCCATTCTTGTCGTAGTTCGCATCAAGATGATATCGTGGATGTATTCTCCCATTTTCATGCTCAATATCATAATCATATCTGATATAGCCAGGTTCAAATGTACTCAAAATACAAAAAACATTCCATAGATTCTCTATCTCCTTACGTCCATGTATTTGATGTTCTTGAAGCATGTCCGAAAACTCATTGTCCAGTCCTTCAATACTATGTTGGCTATAATCGTGCTTCTTAATATTTCTAAATAAGAAAAGCAACTCATCGAAGTATTCATATTTTAGTTCAATATTATGTGTCGTCCGGACAATCAAGCTATTATCTGTACGAATATCAATAATAAAAGGCACATGTAAAGAATGAATACTATTGTTTGGATTTCCCCAAAATAGTCTTCGAAGTTTTTCATAATACCAACATTGTACCGGTTGACCCGCTGTAGTAATATCTCTAAAAAAATAAACACTTTTGATAAGGATAAGAATGCATATGGCTGCGTCTGGCCATTTCCTTAAAGACGGGAGAGATTCTATTTCTGACGCATAGAGAGTTGTTTTAATCATAATCACGGTTTACCAGCATTTACTTTTTGTAGCATTGTAATAGCACCTTGTATAGCGTCTCTTATTACACTTTCCGACCGATTGTCATTTTCTTCAAGCATAACCGTCACAAGTTTTTCTAGTCTATTACGGGTATTTGGTTCATTAAGGAATGGATCATCAGCTTCGTAAATAAAATCATCTATTATTTCCGCCATTGATTTTTTTGCTCTTTGAGTCTCAATACGAATCTTCTCAGCCTGAGCTTCAATCTCATCAGATGATGGTTCTTCTACACATATTATATTATCCTTAACAATTTTCGCTGCAGCATTGCTGTATGTCGCGATAAAAGCTCTATTATCTTCAGTTGTCACTATAAAGTAGGAAGTAAGAAACGAACGAGTCAATGCCATATAGATTGCATTACGCTGAAAGATATTTTCAGTGATAGCAAATGGTTGTATGCAAATGACAAATGGAAACTCTAATCCTTTGACATTATTTATATTGCTTATGAATATTCTACCCGCTTGTCTTGTCTTCGTAATATGTCCTAACGTCGCATGAATACCTAGTTTGTTGTATATGCTAACTGCAATCTGATCCATAATTGAATAAGATGATCTCCTTCTCGTTGTTAGTACTATGCCAATATCATCAGGAGTAACATCTTCATATTGAGATAAGATCGCCTCAATTGTTAGGACTACATTATCAATCATTTTGCATGTTTCGGATGGTATTAACACTACGCTGCTAACATCCGATGAAATATCTTGAAATCTTCGAATTGGTGAACGTGAAAACAAAATATTTCTTCCGTCACGTTTAATTGCATATCCGCAAGCTTCCCATTCTTTATCCTGAAGCCATCTAATAACAGGACGCTCATATAGGCCCATTCCGATTGAATGAGCAAACATCAATGTTTTCGGATCCGTTCTATAACACTTATTTAGGAGATAATCACAGTCAACACTGCCATCAAATGAGGCATCAAATATATTTTGAAATATATCACCAGCTCGAATAACTTGCTTTCTCGTCACTAAATCGCATAAGTCAAAAAAAGGCTGAGAGAAATCCTGACTTTCGTCAATTAGGAGATAATCAAAGCACTTGTTGTTAGTTGCCTTTTCATGAATTTGATCAATCGCAATTCTACATACATTACCGAAATCACTGTCTTGGGAATAATTTATAAATTTTATGCCATAATAGTCACAAATATAACTGTAAAGACCTGAATTCTTATTATTTCCAGACCCCCAACTTCTAAAGACCCACAGTCGTTTATTCCACTCTATTTGCTTATCAACATGCATAAAATTAAAAAAACTTGTTACTCTATTTTCCATATCATTTGCAAGTATTCTATTAAAACAGGTAAAAGCAATGCGGCTATTGTCTTCTTTTAAATAGAGCTTTTGTAGTTTATGAAGTAATAGCTCTGTCTTTCCAGTTCCCGCAAGTCCTTGAATTGTTATGACTTTGTTATCTGAACTTTCGTATACAAATCTGCTTTGTGTACCATCAAATAAAATAATGTTCTTTTTGACTTTCATTAAATCAGTTTCTGGAACATCAGCGCCAACTTTCAGTGGGTCATTAATACTCCCTATCAAAAGTGAAATTAATAAGTCTACTTTTCGTTCATCTTTTCCTTGGAGTCTCCATTCTTCCACCATTTTGTCAAAGTTGGCAATTAACTGAGAGAAGGAAATTTTTGTAAACAACGTTTTCCATACACGGGGCCTACCAAGGACTTTTTTATACTCGTATCTATCTGACAGGTAACCCAAATCCTCAATTATTTCATCATAAAACTCATCAAACGAGTCTTTTTCAGTATAATTTTTTAAATCAACAACAATAATTTGATGTTTCGGTATTAGTACTATAATTCCATCTTTGTAGTCATATTCTTCGTCCATACCTAAAGCACTCTTAAGCACATAAGATGAACTACCATCCTCCTGTGTTTTCTCTTCAAGTTTCTCACGCAAATTCATTAAATCAGAAAAGTTTAGTATTCTATCATCTACAAATACATTTTCGCCGCGCATTTTACCTCCAAAAACTCATTTTCCTTAATTGGAAGAGCTTAGTATTATTAAAATATTCGAACAATTCTATGCAAAATGAACCGGATTGAATTCCAATATTTATACACTTTTTATTCTTGATATACGATTTCTGCTTCATTAATCAATTCTTTAATCTTGAAGCTCCTATTTACCTCGGAAAATGAAGGATCTGATATTGCTTGAAAGGGATTTCTTAAATAAATAGTTTTTGTCTTCTCACCGTCAACTTCAACAATCGCCAGATAAAAATGATCGCCTTGATTTTTTCCCACCAAAATCTCATTCCTTGAAACAGTTACATTAGTTGCTCCTTTAGCCCTTCCCTTTACTTCAATAAATCGTTGAGAATATGTTTCCATACGTTTTCGTATGTTCTCTGGAATATACGACAGAATATCATATCCACATTTTTCAGCACTCACATCAGAAGGTCTGTATCCAAGACGTGTCTCAATATTAAAGACCGCATTCATGGCTGCATACTCAATACTTGTCCGATCACCCTGGCTGTACAAGCCTGGATCTTCAATGTGCATCAGTTTATGCAGCAACCCTTTGGGAATCACCAATGCCCCACCAGTGACAACTGGTGGCACTGGAGAAATCTGGCGTTCCCTCTGTATCTCTTCAAGCCGGGCATGCATACGCATCTGTAAATCTTCAGCTCGCCTTGCGGCAAGTTTAGAATTGAGCTTGGCGTTCTTTTTCCCAGCAGCTTCTTTTTCAGCAAGCTCTCCAGACTTGAAATCCCAGTATTGAATTTCTGCAGTTAAGCGTTCCCTGACTGCTTTTTCTGTCTTATCAAGAAGTCGGTTTTTTCGAGTTTTGACTTCTGCAATGTGGGGAGGAATCAGATTCTGGACCGCATATCGCTTTGCTATATTCTCAACATTGTTTGTAAGCCATGTCTGATCCTTCAGCCATTTTCTGATTTCGGCTGTTTCCTCTGCGCCAGGAGCACGATAATCCAGGTAAGGAGCATATCCTCCGCTTCCTGCAGAACCATCAGCCTTGATTTCTACAAAATGCATGTGTTTTGAGATCGTCCTACGAGCACCGCCACTTACCACAATTCCGTCCTGTATTGAATCCTCGATATAGAAGAGGAGACGTGCATCCGTGCCAAAATCACTCTCATCAATAAAAATAGTTCCACGTTTCAAGACATCCATGTTTCGCTCGCGGACCATGCTGATAACTGCATCCAAGAGCGGATGTCCTGGGCATATCAACGACGCAGGCTTTTTCCCAGGAACATTACACAGGTCTTTTTCAAAGCAAACCCTCTCATAGCGGTTCAAGATATGTTCACCATATCCATTTTGAAGGTCCCTGTTACGTACAGCATAAGGAACTTGCATAATTTCGTAGCGTCCCTGCTCCCGCATTCGGATTCTGCCGCTGAGAGTTTTAAATGCCTCGATAAAGAACGATTCAATAAAATGAGGCTGTAGCTTATGAGCTTCAATACGTTCCATATCCTCTCGAATCGAGTTGACCATGTGGACATCCATGACATCTTCTGTGAGAGCTCGCTCCTCCATTAGTTTGTGGAAGGCTTCTGGATTCATTGAGTAGTCCACGACCTGATCCAATCTCGCTTTCACAGCAGGATCGTTACCATAGCGAACGGCCTCGATAAGAAGTTCCCGTAGGGATTTATTATCAAAAGTCATTTTCCCGAGAATGTCAAAGACTTTCCCGCCTAGTGCCTGCCTTTCTTCCTCCAGTTTATGGAACAGGCGCTGGAAAACATAACCTTCTCTAGTCTCATCAGCCACCAGGTTCCAAAGATGGCAGACCTCTGTCTGGCCGATTCTGTGTATTCTGCCAAAGCGCTGCTCCAACCTATTAGGATTCCATGGGAGATCATAGTTAATCATCAAATGAGCTCGCTGCAGATTAATGCCTTCTCCAGCAGCATCCGTTGCAATTAGTATCCGGACATTCTTATCCTGTCGGAAAAACTCCTCCGTTTTCCTTCTCTCATCCCGGAGCATTCCTCCATGAATGGTAACAACTGTCTCCGCACTACCGAGAAGGGAACGAATCTTGCCTGTCAGATAGTTCAGTGTATCCTTGTGCTCCGTAAAGATGATCAGCTTTTCGCGCTGGCCATCCTTTCCGAACATGTCCTCATTATCCTGTAGAAGTTTGGATAACTCGTCCCATTTTCGGTCCACGCCACTGATGCGCACATCATTTGCCATCTTCTCCAGATTCTTAAGAATCTGAATCTCAGCCTCCAGTTCCTCGATGGTGGCCGATGCTGATGCCCGATCCACCACCTTTTCCTCAATATTTTCCTGTTCTTCCGGTGCAAGATCATCCTCGTCGAAGTCTTCGGAAAAGAGGGCTCCGTATACGGCTACACGCTTCCCGAGCCGTTCCTCCGCAAGTCTATGTTCCAGGCGTTCACGACGGCGCTTCAGGGACTGATAGATTGCCTCAGGAGAAGAAGCGAGCCTTCTCTGCAGAATCGTCAGCGCAAATCCAACCGTATTTTTTCTTTCTTTTTCCAGATTGTCGGCTCTGTTAAACTCTTCCTGAACATAAGATGTCACTGCCTGATAGAGTTGAGCCTCCGCCGGAGACAAGTCATAATCTACCGTATAAGCAATCCGTTCCGGAAACAGCGGCTTGCCGTCAAATTTCAGTAGTTCCTCTTTCACCAGGCGGCGCATGATGTCACTCACATCAACAGCCTGCTGAGAGTTCCCGTGCGTGCCTTCAAAACGATCTGGGTCTATCAGAGACAAGAACAAGTGGAAGTCTTCTTCCTTCCCATTGTGTGGCGTAGCGGTTAAAAGAAGAAAATTCTTTGTAATGTTAGAAAGCAGCCGCCCCAACTGGAATCGGCGGGTGTATTTTACTTCTCCGCCCCAGACTGTAGCGGACATCTTATGGGCTTCATCACAAACAATCAGATCCCATTCTGTCGCTTCTAGTTTATGCTGAATGTCATCATTGCGGGCAAGCTTATCAAGCCTGCAGATGCAGTAGTTGATCTCGGTAAAGATATTCCCGCTTACAGCAGATTCGATACGATCATTCGTCAGGATTTCAAAGCGCAGATGAAATTTCTGAAATAGTTCATCCTGCCACTGTTCCACCAGGCTCCCAGGTGCAACGATCATGCACCTTTTCAAGTCACCCCTCGCAATCAGTTCTTTGATGAAGAGGCCAGTCATAATAGTCTTACCTGCGCCAGGGTCATCTGCCAGCACATAACGCAAGGGAAGCTTCGGCAGCATTTCCTGATAGACTGCAGATATCTGGTGCGGAAGAGGCTCAACCGAAGAGGTATGCACTGCGAGATAGGGATCAAATAAGTGAGCGAGACTGATCCTGTAAGCTTCCGACACCAGCCTCATCTGGTTTGCATCTGCATCAAAACTCCAGGGAAGATTATCCGATAAAATCTCAAGTCTCGACTCATCATCCCTGAGCAGCATGGCGTTATCTAGCTTACCGCTGCTGTCCTTATAGGAGACTTCTATTACATTTGTCCCATACCACTCGACATGAATAATCGTGACAGTATCCCCGATTACAAGCCCCTTTACGCTGCTCCCAACAGTTATGTCTTCAAGTCTTGCCATGCACTGGCCTCCAATCAAAGTAAAAAAATCTAGAGGGCAAAGAGACCCCTAATGTTGTGTGAGTATAGTAAGCCCAATATATGCAGTATAGTACAGTTTGTGATTCTTTACCAGTTAACCCAACTGCTCTCTTTCAACGATTGAGCATTTTATCGGATAAAATAGCCATTTTTATTATGCATTTATTCAATTCAATACAAAATTTTGACCAATGTAAAAAGCCGACAAGCAGTAATCTGCTCGCCGGCTGAACCTATCCTCATAGAAGGTCTTTTACAGAAAAACTTTCACACATCCTTTCGCTATGCCTTTACAGAAATATGGGGCAACACTTGTTTCGAAGATGCTATGCCACTTTATTCTAAATCAGTACACCAACCTTAGAAAGTAGCAGCATTCATTGCTGTTCTTGCCATTAATGGCGTTTGCAGTGTTTCCTTAATTCTCGCAATGGCATAATTTCATGCGGAAATACCCAGAGTGAGGATGGCTTTGCGGATAGATGTTTTCCTATGTACCCTCCCATTTAGGATTCCAGCAGAAAGGTAAGAATTTACATGCCCTTCCCTTATGTTATATTCCAGTTCTTTGGTACCAGAGAAGATCCTCCTCAATCAGTCTCAGCCATAGATACTGCATCCTTATCCTGAACAAGGTTTTTTCATTATGCTGCTGTCTCAAAAATTCTTCTCTGAATCATAAGTTGATCTCGAAGATTGATAATGGCATTATCCGAATGAACATGCTCCGCTTCAGTCAATTCAATGTCATTGTCCTTCGCAAGCTTCATGGTAAAATCATAAAGCCTGTTAACAAGCACCTCCAGTTCCTCTGTCGACAGTTGTATGCTGAATTTCTTATAGTCTTTGTGACTTTGAAGTTCTTCTATGGCAGACATCAGCCTGTCTATCTTTTCCACTTCCAGATCCCCGCCCCTGACTGCTTCAAGGTACTCTTTTAAGGCATTTCTGAACCTTCTCATGGCCTTCGGCTCATTAGTTTTATACCTGTAATATATACCTCCCCCGGCTAGTAAAGCTCCCGTGCCAATGGCAGCAACCAGGACTGTTCTTTTATTCTTTTTTATAAACGGAAGTAACTTCGCTCCCAGATTCCGTACATTTTCAGCGCCGTTCATGTCTACAGGCTTCAGATGCTTCACGATCTGGCCTTTATGCGGGCCTACCGCATATCGGACAACGCCCCCTATTCGCCTATACTCCCCAGTCAGGATTTTTGTCATGATATCTGACGGGATATAAAATGCCTCCTGCACAACAGCCATGTACATACCTCCTCGTATGATATAGAGTTGAAATCAACAGTTTTGTCATTGATTAAACAATTACAACTGGTTAAACAATCTCATAGTTGTATCCGGACCAATATGTCCTTCCTGCTTTTTAATGTTCTTTCCAATGAAAGAATTTTTCGAGATCCTTACTGTGAATAACCGATCCGCAAACGCAGGGACAGCATTTTCATTGATAACACAGCATGCAACATACATATCCGGTCCCAGGACCTTGAGCAGGGTCTTTCCGGTATTTACGACTGAATCTACCAAAATGACATTTTTGGTGGCCGGCCGGATGAAGTCCTCATGCTTGGGATCGTATGTCTGGAATTTACACCCAAGCGCAAAATAGATACCTTCAGCGAAGAATATCCCGCCCCGAAGCACCGCGACTATTGTAGTGTCGTCCGCCCCAAAACCTTCCATTTGTTTCCCGAGCTCCAGGCCCAGCCTAATATGCGCTTTAGCAAGTTCCGGGCCTGAGATGCCGGAATCAGACTTCGTGATAGCGATCAATTGATTGATGTTTTCAGTTTTTTTCAGTTCAAACAATGAACAGCCCCTCCGTATCTCTGTCTCTAAGCGATCTGCTGATAGTCCCATCCTGTTTGGAGACCAAGTATCCTTCATCGGCCTGCTTCAGCATAAAATAGTCATTCATCCCATCACCGTATGCAATGACATATTTACCCGCATCCTGCAGACGTTTAGTTATGTACAGCTTTGTTTCGGCAGACATCTCCGTGCCACAGTAGTAGCTTATCCCAAGCTGCCGGGAAATGTAGTCCCACACTCTTTTGTGCCCGGAAGTCAATATATAGGAGTCATCCGTCAGAACTGACCTTACCTTCTCGTTTATTGGGACGGGTATTTCTTTAAGGTCTTCGAAATGATATCTTCCAAATTCCTCATTCTGTTTCCATGCCTGGTAACCCGTATAGAAATTTCCGTCGTATAGATGGGTCTTATAACCGAAGACCGCCCCGCTGGTATCCTGCGTGGTCAGCGTCTTATCCCCATCCAAAAGCAGTATAGTGTCAGATCTGCTTTTGTGGATAATCTCATCCGCGCATTTCTTCGCGAAGGAAACACAGCTGTAGCCGTTAACAATCTCGCGGATAAAACGTATTATGCTGTCCACGTCCTCAAATCGGTTTTCTGGTGGATTATCCACTACATAGAAATCCTTGTTGTTCTTATGGCAGTACTCTCGCAAGCCAGATATCTCCCTCTTTTGCCATTCCTCGACATCATACTCCAGATATTTCCGGTTCTTATCTGAAGAAAGCATCCTCTCTTTTATGATCTCCGGGGAGACAAACAGGTACAGGTAGACATCGTACATTCTTCCTTCGTCTTCTGTAAACGCTATCTCATCTCCAAAGGCATAGTGTCCATCCATGATGAAAGTTTCCCGCTCCATCATCAGCTGGGCTACAGCCTTTCTGTCCTTCTCTCTTCCTATTTCATCGCGAGAATCAAAATCCGGGTCATACTCCCTCAACAGCCTGCTGCCAACAACAACGTCAATGAAATCAATTTTATCCAGGATAAAGGTCTTCCCTGACGTCGGCATTCCATATAAGCCTATTCTCATAACGACTCCTTATAGCAGTAATTCCGGTCAAACTCCAGTGATATCTTTTCCAGTTCTTCAAAAGGCGTGCTGCTTGGCCCTACAGGCGGCAGGTCAATGCAGTTACCGCAATAATATATCTTCCCATTGGCAAAGAAATAATTATTGATCCCCGAACCACATAGCCCTCCGTACATTGTGCAGTCTTTGTCTCCCCGCCTTACAGGGATCTCTTTTTCAGCCGCCTGAAGGAATTCCCGGTACTCCTGAAGTGAGATCCCGTATCTGCCTATCATACGTGAGAACGTGACCCTTGTTCCGAATGGTTTAAAGAATTCGACCACTCTTTCAGCATTCATCAGGCTTTCTCTTCCGACCGTTGCGTTAAATGTAGGGTAATGGCCTGTGATCCGCTTATAATACTCCACATTCTCTAAAGCCCGGTCAAAAGAGCCACACCGGTACAGGTCATGAAGTTCCTTGTATCCGTCTATGGAAAAGCCGACGTTGATCTTGTGTTCTTCTAAAAATCTCCAGTCATCATCCTGAAGGCGCACCGTTCCATTTGTTATCGTATAGGCGCTGATGTTGGGGGAGTCTTCTATGTATGCTATATAGGACTTGAGAAGCGGCCAGTCCAAAAAGCCCTCTCCATTGCCTACGAACCCAATCTTAAACTTCCCGGACGCATATTTTTTGACGTTATCAAGTATCTCAAAGACATCCATTTCAGCAGCATCAATATTGCCTTTTTCGTGGAAATGGCAATACCTGCAATTAAGGTTGCATCTATTATTAATAGATATGCAGATACGGTCGATCATTACCAACCCCCTCCTAAACAAAAATATGATTCATTCTGTTTTCAAAAGATCCAAGATCTTCATATTTTTATTGTCATGAGCATAATCCCGGGCTGTTTTCGCCTCGAAGGAGTAGATCGTCGGATCCGCATTGACCGAAAGCAGATACTCAACAATATCATCCTTGTTCCTATAGACGGCCTTGATCAGCGGGGTAAAACCATTCTTCTTATCCTGCTGGTTAATGCAGGCACCGTTTTCCACCAGATATCTGACCATATCCAGCTGGCCTTCCCATGCAGCGATCATGAGCGGCGTGTTGAAATAATTCGTAGTGTTCCGGGAAGGTTCATCCACATTTGCATTACGCTCTACCAACATCTTGACCATGGTAATATCATGCACCTGGATAGCATGTGAGAGTGGAGGGATGCGATATTTCTGCTTATCAACAGCATTTATGTCAATCCTGTCAAGCGACAATAAATACTTTATCATCGGATAATCCCTGTTCCTTACAGCTTTGATAAGAGGCGTCAGGCCAGACTGCGGATCTGTGAAGTTTACGTCGATGATCCGTTCGTTTTTCTGCATGAGCTTCTGGGCTTGTTCCAGATTCCTTTTCATGACAGCCATAAAAAACCTTTGTGAGGACGCATCGTCATAACCATCTGGTTCTGCAAATATTGAGTTATACTGTCTGGAATCTATTATCCTAAGATTCTGGCTGTCTCCCCTGTCTTTCAACAGAAAGTCTTTGTCGTTGGTCAGCATGTAGACCTTATCTCCCGGGTTCTCACCAGCCAGATCGATTGCAACCTGGAGAATATCATCATCATTGGTCTTCCCAGCGACCGAAGGCCTGACATTGATAATAAAATTCCCCTCGTCTTCCCTGGCTGCGCGAAGCTCATTGATCATACTCATGCAAAGAGACGCCTTTCTCTTCTCTCTTTCTCTCCCGTGGTCCTTTTGATGGTTCAGCTCTTCGATGACTGCCTTGGGGATATAAACGTAATCACAGTCCTTCAAGGTGATCTTTACCATTTCAGGCCTGTTGAGTATGATATTGGTGTCTAGTACAACCCTGGTGGCAACGTTCAGGTCAAGAAGCGACATCAGGTCAAGCTTTGTAACCTGTACAATTTTTACCAAGACGTCAATGCTTATAGACTGTTCTCCGTTCTCGATCAAGCTTAAGGAGGCTCTATTTTTTATCCCGACCATGTCGCAAAAATCCTGTTGACTGATCTTCGCTTTTTCTCTATAATCGCGAATCTTTCCACCTATTGCTACTCTGAGAGCTTTACTGGAATTGTTTTGCGCTGTTTTTTTCTCTGCCATGTCATGACTCCTTTCCCTGGGGCACTCTTCAGGGAATGCATTTGCTGCCGGACGCTTATTGTTCCATCACCTAAAGAGGCCGACACCTGCGATTGATCCTGACTTAAATGTATCAGCTACATCCTGTTTTATGCAAAAACTCCCGAAACTCGGATATTCCTTACCTGATAAAGCGTGAGACCTTATCTGTCAAAAAGAATACTATTCCAATACTGGCTGCGGCAGTTGTGGTAAGTGCGAGATCCAGACTTCTTTTTCTTCTCCACTCATGCATTCTGTTTTTTGTCATTCTGCCGGACCTCTTCGCCTGCCTTCCTGCTTCAGCCTTTTTCGACTTATCATAACAGGGACTGGTCATCTGAACCGCCTGAGAGCTGCTGTTGCCTTCAGGGACACTTCTTTCTGAAGGTTCTTCAATTTCAGCGATCAGCCATGCAAAATCTTCAATGATCTGCTGGCTGTTAATCTTTGATGCTGTGTACTGGACCTGATGGCTCTCTTTGATCCTGTCTACAATCTGCATCACCTGATGGAATGTAAGATCTTCTCCGTTTTTTCTCTCACTCCGGATGTAATCGATGATCGCCCCACCCTGATAAACAGGAACCTGTCCATAATGATCTTCTACTGAGGCGCAGCCATTCGAGAACAGAAGAATACTTTTGTAATAAGGAGGAAACATCTCGCCCAGGCAATCCCGTAACAGGCATTCCTTTATGTTCATTCTGCCAGGAACATCATATCGGACTGACTCACTTCCTTCCTTGTGGATGATGCCTTTGTCATCTATTGTCAGATTACCAGACCAGTTCTTCACCTCGACAACGAAAAGACCGTATGTGGTAACAACGATCGCATCGTATTCAGCCTGTGAGTCGGCATCTGAAAGGGCAATATTATATAGAATGTAGACCCCTTTATCATACTGGAGTATCTTGAGGGCATTCCTGGCAACCTTTTCCCCCTTCATTCCTTTAATATAGGACCCAATCGTGTATCCCAGTTCTCGTAGCCCATCCTCAAGCCGCCTGTATGTCTCTGTATCAGTAAGCCCATGCTCCCGTGCAAGAGTCTGAACATATTCGCAGACATCCCTGTCCTGAGGATTCTCAACTGATATCTTCTCGAACACACATTTTGCGATGGCTCCCTGGAGCTCCTTGGACCTGTCTATTATCTCCTGATTTGTATACAGCTGATCAATCTGAGGTCCCAGACCACCCAGCATTTCTTTCAGTTCCGTCACCCTTTTGCTATTCATGTCGACACCTCCTCTTCAAGTGCTTCAACAACTGTTCTATGTTTATAATATTAACATACGCATATATTAAGTCAATATACTTGTTAGAATTGTTAACAATCATAACATTGTTAGATTTTCTATCATCTGTCTTCTATCTGCAGTTAATGGCACCACTGGGGGCCTTCTTTTCTATAAGTTACTGGTGCATCCGAAAACGTTCAGCCTTTTCGCTATTAACGGTACAGACTCCCGCTCTGTTCGCTCCATTGCTCCAGCCGTGGCCTGGTATGTGGTGCGATATCGCTTAGGCAGCGACGATGCGATTAACCTAGGTTGCAACCACGTTCATAGGGACGCCATACATACGGCACATAGCCTTGAGCGTCTCCTCCAACTGCAGTTTTCCCTCTAAGGGCAGAGTCGCGGCCGAGCGCGTCCGTCCGTGTATCATGTCGTAGTTATGGCTTGGCCACGGATTGCACGCCCAAATCCATAAAAAATGTCTACGGGCTGCTATCCGCTGCCTTGTCATATTACGGGCACCGCTCTTTTGATGTCACGTTCCCGTCGACGGCCCCTAGACTCACGTATACGCCCTTTGACGCCGATATAGCCGTCTTGCTGACCATATACGAACCGCCCACAACTGCTCACCTGCGTCCTTCTGGCAACCTTCGGCGCGGGGAGATTTGCGCGCTGCAGCCCCAGGACATGACCGGGAACCGCGTGCGGGTCTGTAAGTCGATGATACGAGACATTGACGGATACTGGCATATAAAGCCCATGGCAAAGACAGACGAAAGCAACCGCACCGTTGTTCTTCCGCCCCAGGTCGCCGGGATGATTACGCTCCCCGTTAAGTTGCACCCGGAACAGGTTTCTAATCGTTTCCGCCGGGCCGTACGTTCGTGTGGCTGCGAGCGTCGTTTTCGCTTTCACGATTTACGCCACTACTATGTTTCGATCGCCCACGCCCTGGGCGTCCCCGATGCGTATGTGATGCAGATGGGTGGATGGAAAACAGACCATGTCATGCATCGAGTATATAGAGACACCCTGGTCGACGTCATGGCCGATGAACAACAAAAGCTCACCAATCATTTTAGTAGGTCGTTTTGCATAGATCCTCAAAACCGTACGCCCGATTCCGAGCCAACAAATGCCCAAACGCAAAAAACCCGCATAGTTACTGGATTTTTTCCATCCAACAACTACACGGATTTCTCACAAATCGTGCCGGCGGTGGGACTCGAACCCACACGCCCTCTCGGACAGCAGATTTTGAGTCTGCCTCGTCTGCCATTCCGACACGCCGGCATTCAATATCTGCCGGCAGGATACTGCATCTGCCGGCAGATTATCATTCATTTTTAAAAATCCTGCCGCTTTTAATCAGCGGACAGGCTGCCCTGTCACACGTGCCATATCACACGATATCACACGATACGGCTTTCGCCGCACACAGTGCAGATCAGCGAGATCAGCGCTCTGTATAGGGCATAAGAGCCATGTGGCGGGCTCTCTTGATGGCGCTGGTCAGCGCTCTCTGGTGTGTCGCGCAGGTACCTGTGATTCTGCGGGGCAGGATCTTTCCGCTCTCGGAAACGTACTTGCGAAGCTTTGCGACATCCTTATAATCGATTGCGTTGTCCTTGCCGCAGAACACGCAGACTTTTCTCTTTCTGTGGAAGCCACCTCTCTTGCGGAAAGGTGCATCCGAACGATTCTCTCTGTTAAAAGCCATTTTTAACCTCCTGTATACTCCCTATGGGTGCGGATCCTTTCCGCAGTCGCCGCGGCATACAATCGACATCAGAAAACTGTTCCGGCCACCGCATATACTGCGATAGGCATGCCCGCTGCCTGTGCTGCAATACGCAGGCCGCGGCAGTGCAGGTTTTCTGTCAGCTCCTGTCTCAGTTGAAAGGAAGCTCTTCGTCGATGCCGTCAGGGATATTCATAAACCCATCCAGTGTGTCAGATGCGGGAGCCGCGGACTGGTTCTGCGCAGGTGCGCTGTATCCGCCGCCGGCATTTCCATAGCTGCCGGAGCCGCCGCCGTAATTTCCGCCGTTTCCGGAACCGCCGTAATTTGCACTGCCGCTGCCGTAGCCGGCGTTTGCGCCCTGGGCATTCTTGCTCTCGGCAAACTCAAGCTCTTCGACTACAACCTCGGTCACATAGACCTTCTGGCCGTCGCGGTTTGTATAATTGCGGGTCTGGATCCTGCCGGTGAGGGCAGTCTTCAATCCTTTGCGGTAATACTTCTCGACATGCTCAGCCAGCTTGCCGAATGCGACGCAGTTGATGAAATCAGCTGTCTGTCCATCCTGGTTGTTGCGGCTGTAGCGTCTGTCTACCGCGATTGAAAAATTCGCGATGCAGAGAGAGTTGTCTCCCTGCGTATATCTGACTTCGGGATCCCTGGTAAGGCGCCCCATAAGTATGACTTTATTCATGATGACCTCTTCTTTCTGTTGATCAGGCCGCTTCCTGTTTTACGCACAGATATCTGAGGACGTTATCCATGATGCGCATGAAGCTCTCGATCTCGGCGATCGCGGAGCCGTCAGCTTCGAACTTGATGAAGTAGTAGTAACCTTCGTTCATCTTCTGGATCTCATAAGCAAGTTTCTTCTTGCCCCAGTCATCGACTTCACCGACTGTACCGCCGAAACGGACGATCAGGTCTTTGCATCTGTCGACAACCGCTGTCCTCGCTTCATCATCGATCTGCGCATTCACAACAACGGCTAACTCGTATTTACCCATTCTTCTACCTCCTTTTGGTCTCTGGCCCCTGCTGCTGCCCAAAGCAAATGCCTCTTTTTGCTGCACGGTTTAATTTTCCTCCGCACAAAACGGCATTCGGCTTTTACATCATACAGGAGCAAGGAAAAATTATTCCGGGATTAATCCCACGGATGAATATCATAGCACAATAATTTGGATGCCGCAAGTAGATATTTCATTATTCCGCTTTCATTTTTTATCCCGCCAATCGTAAAATCAAATCCCATCCAGAACGTCCGTTCCATGGAATTTACTTTTTTCAAATCAGTGGGTGGAGTTTAGTCTTACAAATGTATTCTGTATGGATTACAATTCCCGCCCTCGCGTGGGGGGCGACTCGGTGTACTCGCACTTCCTGGCATATTCGGAATTTCAATTCCCGCCCCCGCGTGGGGGGCGACGTGCATCCGCAGCCATGCTCGGCGCAGCGGGTAAATTTCAATTCCCGCCCCCGCGTGGGGGGCGACTCGAAAGCATACACACCGGGCTGAAGGCCAGTGCTATTTCAATTCCCGCCCCCGCGTGGGGGGCGACCCGCAGTATCTTCTTATCCTTAAAGTGATTCCATATTTCAATTCCCGCCCCCGCGTGGGGGGCGACCGGAATCATCTGCCACTGACTCGCAGATATACAGATTTCAATTCCCGCCCCCGCGTGGGGGGCGACTGGAATCATCTGCCACTGACTCGCAGATATACAGATTTCAATTCCCGCCCCCGCGTGGGGGGCGACTGCGCGTGTACTGCACTCATTCAAATGTTGCCGTATTTCAATTCCCGCCCCCGCGTGGGGGGCGACACAAGGCTATTGTGTGATCGCTTCCAGCTTCCAATTTCAATTCCCGCCCCCGCGTGGGGGGCGACCCTTCGCCGACTAATGTGCGTCCTATCTCAGGATGATTTCAATTCCCGCCCCCGCGTGGGGGGCGACCTGTGGAAGTGCTCCGATATTGACCTTGATGCTCATTTCAATTCCCGCCCCCGCGTGGGGGGCGACACGGAGGACGATATAATCTCCCCCATTGGAGATGATTTCAATTCCCGCCCCCGCGTGGGGGGCGACCAAGGGCTGACGCCGAGAGCGCACAGGCATCCGCATTTCAATTCCCGCCCCCGCGTGGGGGGCGACGGACGGCGAATACTGGATTGACCCCACGGACATATTTCAATTCCCGCCCCCGCGTGGGGGGCGACCTGCTACGAGCGCAAGCCAGTCAGCACAGACAGCATTTCAATTCCCGCCCCCGCGTGGGGGGCGACTATACCATGCTTCGGTCTTTGCCATGGTAGCCAGATTTCAATTCCCGCCCCCGCGTGGGGGGCGACGACATCTCCATCAACTACCCCTCCACCGACCACATTTCAATTCCCGCCCCCGCGTGGGGGGCGACCAGATGCAGGTGATACATCCGTAACATACCGTGCAATTTCAATTCCCGCCCCCGCGTGGGGGGCGACAGCAAAAATTCACATTATTAATGCGTTCTTTACTGTATTTTTTATGAATATATACCAAAATCATGGAAACATATTCAGTATTTCACTATATATTCCTGTAAATAAATCCAAATATCTTGCGCCAACCTTCAGTCTTTTTATGTTTGGCAAAGGTATGCGCGGGTTTAAAACATCAGTGCCTCTCCCGTTTGAACCAAGGATTGTTTCCCCATTGTCTCGATTTTGTGTGCATAGGAGTTACCCAATCGATAGAATCGAACAGAATCCAATTTCAAATCAATAATTTCTTTGAGCTCTTCTTTAAGAACAGTTGCTTCAGCTGCACTTACAATAACTTCAAATACAGAATTTTGAACTCTTACCCCATATCGCTCACATATTTTTGCAACTTTTCTCAGCCTTTTCTCTCCTGAAACTGTTTTTGTATCGACATCATATGTTACTACAAGAAGCATGTTATCTACCTCCAAATAAAAGGGGGATATCGGTCAAGATCGCCTCTCAAAACCCTTGCAAACAACATTGACTGAGCATGCATAATCATTCCTATGGGAATCTTTTCATTCAGAAATGGATGAACTATTTCCTCCTTTTTTCTGTCACGCCATGCGCTTAGAACCTTCTTACGTCCCTTTTCATTCAAATACACTGAATCCGTTCTTGTTTCAAAATCTGTTTTTGAAAGCTGCCCACGATTAAATAGTGCCAGTGTCAAACGATCACATAATGGTTCTCTCAATTCTTCCATTAAATCCAACGCAAAAGAAGGTCGACCTGGTCTGAGTGTATGAAGGTATCCTGCGGCAGGATCCAGCCCTACTGTTTCAATCGCTGATCTCACATCATGTGTTAATTGTGTATAAAGGAAGGATAATACAGCGTTGACTTCATTACGAGGTGGTCTTCTGCTTCTGTTTTCAAATTTAAATTCATTTTTACCTGTCAAAAGATCATCAAATCGTCCAAAATATATTGAAGCTGACGTCCCTTCGATTCCACGCATAGAGTCAATATCTTTGCATTCCGATAACTTTTCAGCCATCTGTCCCAACTGAAGTGCCCCTTCTCTTAGCCTCTCCTCTATTTCCTTCTCATTACATATTCGAGCACGTCTCATTAATACATTCCTGCTGTTCACTATTTTTCCATAAAGGATATCTCTTACAAACTGTTGTGCGAAAACCTGGTTGTTCATGCTTTCATACTGCCTTTTTCTTAGAAGCACGTTCCCACTTACAGGGCCGCATACTCTCCCCAAAAAACGGCCATGCTCACTCAAAAAAGTAACTGTAATTCCATAGTTTCCGCAAAGCCAGAGTAATGATGTTGAAAAAGTGTTCTTTCCAAAAAAGACTATTGACTCAATTCTTCTCGCTGGTACTGAAGCTTTTTCTTTTCCTCCGATGGACACACATATATTATCGTTACGATGAAAGATATAGCTGTCAGGGGTTAAAACATATAAGGTCTCCAGAATGTGTTTCACTGTAATTCGACCTCCATTGCCTCACGAATCATTTGGGTACAGTAATCATTTGCCGATCGCTTCATTTTAGGCATACATATGTCTTTTAAAGAACATTTTTTGCATTTCGAACTATAATGTGCTGGAGGCAGGTGGTATTCTGCTTGAATTGTTTTAAGTTCTTCAATCAATTCTATCGTTTTTTGACGCAGTTCATCTGTGAATTGCACAACATACCTGCGGTGAGAGGAAACATAAAAAATATCTCCTTCCGCAATAGACGTTTGATACATTTCCTCCAGGCACATAGCCTGAGCGCAAAGCTGAATATTGTATTCCTCTTCATTTCTTACCCTGCCATGCTTAAATTCAACCGGCCGCAGTTCTACAGGGAAATTGCAGAATGGAACGTTACATCCTTCTTCATCAAACTTAGCTTCTATGCAATCACATTTTCCGTTTATCTCCAGATTATGAGAAATTACATCAAATTCATATAGTTCTAATTCGGTTCCACGGCGCACTATTCTTCTGTCATGTACATTCCTATGTTCCAGCCTTCCTTTCGCTGTGTCGCTGCTTTCATTCCATATTTGCTCGTTCATGACAAGTGCTGCCCTCCGCAGGCAGTAGCCTGCGTGGGTCAGCTGGCTGAGAAGCAGATAGTCCTCTTCACTTCTCACGAATCCACTCCTCATCTTCCGGAATATGGTCCCATACCGGCTTAGAATAGGGATCGCTCTTAAATCCTGCCTGAATCCCTTTCGGAAGTTTACTCAAACAAATTTCTGCTACATAATCACGATAGTCTCTGGGATATTCAATGCCAGGTTTTTTCCATACTTTCACAAGATCAAACATCTTGTGTGCGGGCGCGCAACCAAGTTTTGCCTGTCTTTCACGTTGTTTTTCATCAGTATCTGTACCAACGTGTTTAAAAATGATCAATGGGGAAACAACCGCCATCTCACCTTTACTTGCAGAATGATCATGCTCATACATGTTGAGAATAGCTTCGAATAAAATTGAAAGATCTCTCTCATCAAATCCCGTCTCCGCAGCCAGGTTTGCACTAATAAAACCTCTTACCTCGTAGAGACCGAAAGGAATAATTTGTTTTCTTCCCATTGTACGAAGTTCATCCTCTTTCTGTTCCGACTCCCATTTTTCAAATGCTTCAACAGAGTCTGTATTGTCAGGACCACCTGCAACTGCCATGCGAGTAATGGAAATATCCAGAGGAAGAATTGGATCCAGACTTTTCCCAAAAGTAATCTGAACAGGCCCTCTGACCTGACCGGCATTGGGCCCTGTAGACATTACCGCTCCAAATGTTCTCACATCATAAAACAGCTCACAAGCCTTTCTGCGCGCCGCGTAAACAGCTTCTTTTCCCTTGGCCCCCTCATATCCGGCGTCTCTCTTGGCTTTTGCAATATGGCGGTTGATGTTCGTTGCCTGCTGTATAATAATATTCATTCCATCTTCACCGTTATATGCTACATCCACATAATTTCGAATACGCCTTTTGGTTGCAACATCAGTAATATATCCATGCATCGTCTGTGGATCAATTCTGGGGGTATTTCCCATATCCGGATCACCATTGGGATTGCAATTTGTGCAGGAAACATAATACATGAATTCATAACGATTCTTAATAGCCATAGCAGTAATCTTTCCTCCTCTGTAACAATGTTTTATGATAAGTGATTATCAATTTATATGTCTGTGAGATTCTCTCTTATTGAATCATTCCTGTTTCCGCATCCTTATCAGCAATCTGCTTTTCTTTTTTTAAATCGACTTTTTCTTTTTTAATGCGGTTAATCTCTGCTCCCATCTGATAATAACCGAGAGCAAACTCAGATTGCTGTTCAAGATTCATGGTCGCAGGAATATTCCCCTTGATACAGGTAGTGATCTGTTTAAGCATGTCATTTAACTCTTCAGCATATTTTTTATATTTTATCTTCTCTAAATGATGAACCGACATCCTGCTGAGAATACCAAGTACAAGCGCTGGAGTCTGCATAGCAGAGGCATAATATCTTTGAACAATTGATGCTTTTACTTTCGGCATAGCCTTTTTCTGTATCTCCTCGTAAACAGCCATCATTGCACCACAATGGTAAGCTGCTCCTTCGTATCCTGCATTATATTCTTTCATAAGAAACTCCCTTTTTCCCCTGTTTCGAATCAGCCAGACTTTCAACCATTGATACGCATAACACATTGTCCATTTTTCATTATCATCGGCATTGTCATCGAGCATATAGGATCGAATCGAAGAAAGTGCCCTCAATGCGACTGCATCAGGTAATATTCCGCCTGAGAGGATTGCCGCTAAAATTGCGGGCGTAATACCAGCAAGTTCCTTCCCAAGACGTTCTTGTTTCTTCCTATCTCTTTTCTGTCTTTTTAATAAACGATACAGCCTGGCATTTAGTTTGCATGACGGCACGATACCACTTCCTCCAGGATGGACTAGTTGTAAGTCGTTATGCCACTGATCCAGCTTTTTTTTCAAGTCTCCATAGTTTCCTCTCTCATAACGTCTGACCATGACTCGACCACTAACGCCTGTTAATAACAAAATATGATACCGCACCTTATCATACAGGTAACTGCGGCCGCCCTCATGCACACTGTTAACTAATGCAGATGCACTTTTTAAGGCATTTCGCTCTGCTTCTTTTCTGCTTTTTTCTTCCTCTTCATGTCTTTCTGATTCCTTCAGAACAGATTCGGTTTCCTCCGGTTCTCTCTCTGGTTCCTTTTCCATCTCGATACCAAGGTCATCCTCCTCATCCGACTGATTCCCTACATTCATAAAATCTCCGCATTGGAACAGAGGATCATCTTCCTCCGAAATAGTCTGATCATACCAGTGTACAAACTTCATTCCTGCAAGTACCGGAGAGTTTTCTTTCTTCAATAACTCATCGAGCGCCGCTTTAACTGCAGAAAACGCCTCTTCAGAAACCGGTGCATTGTATGCCTTTTTGAGGTCATATGAACAAAACGAACTCTTATCGAAGCATATCAATGCATCCCCACGTCCATGGCCGCCGACAATTCGGAGACCATTTATAGGAGGTGTTGTTACCATTGGTTCAGCAAGCGCACCGGTAATCAAACATAACGATTTCGACTTGGCTTCCGAAGTTCTGATCGTGTTTCTGAATCTCTCCCACCACTCGCGTGTCCCGCTGCTATCTAAGATTGACCGATACTCCACCTTGAACGAAATTCTGTCTGAGTCTTTGATTTTCATTTCATCCAACCGTTTTCTTATCGCATCCGAAACCGAAGAATCCTCCAGAGCCTTTGCGCATACCCCAAACATTGGCTCAATCTTTTCTCCATCTCTCAATGCATTCAGAAAGAATCTGCTTTTTTTAGACTCAACTGATGGGATTACTACACTTCGTTTTTCAATGAGCAGATTACATTTATCCTTTCCGTTTGCAAGGCTGCCAATATCCGGGGCAACAACTGTTTCATTTTCACAAACTTCCACGTCCTGAAAAGAACCATCTGAATACAGAAGCACATAAGCCTTTATAGTTTTATTTACGTATCCTGGAGGCAGAACCAGGCTGTGCCTGATTGCATAATCATAAAGTGATCTCAACATTTCATCATTCCCCCTTCAGAACTTCCGGGCTGTCATAAGGCGGTATATCTATCACCCCTTGATTCATCACGGCATGGAAAAGAGATAGTTTTGTTTTTGTCTTTTTTTGAACTGAGTATTCGTGCAGGTCAAAAATATCGTAAAGCATTAAACCCGCATCCAAAGAATCGTCAATCGGTCTGTCTTTATGGATCTCCGGGTTATATTCTTCGAAATACGCTACAAATTCTCTCAATCCCATAACCGGCTGCATAAAGCATTTCCCAGTGCGGATACGTCTTATCGCCTGTTCGTAAAGTTGTGTCTCTCTTCCTCGATAATGATCCCTGGGGATGATGGAAGCATGTATGCGATATCGTACATCTTTAAGTGCCACTGTCTGCCTTTGCGTACGATCCTCATCTGCAAATATGGGTTTATTATTTGTCCTTGACTTAACTTCATTTCTTTTAAAACTTATATATTGAACAGGGCGAAGCACATCTATTCGGTTAATCTGCCAAAAAAATTCTGCAGGTTTACTGTATATAGAAGATAATAGTCCCCTTGCTGCTGACGGGGTCGGAAACGGGTATGTGAGCCTTTCCACCTTCGCACCCGGTTCTGTGAAACACGCGAAATCACCCCATGTTTCTAATACAATCTCTTTCAACTCTAATCACCTCCTGTTCCTTTTCCGTCCCCGACTCCGCAACATCAGTTGCGGAGCCACTCCTAAGAAATAATTTTTCAATTCACACCTGCTTATATTTGTTCGCAGGTGAAATGACATATTAATAAAAATCATTAACATGTTTTGCTGTCACTATATTTTATGAGTTGAATTATCGTCAATTATCTTTACCAAAAAGGATCCAGCTCAATGTTATCGCTGTCCGGAATCTGCAATCCCATATCATCTAAATAAATATCTGAATATTCTTGACGAATAATATAGAATCTGCTCTCACATTCAGATAATCGCCCGCGCGGGGAATAGGGAATCTGCTCACCAATCACTTCAAGCTGTTGTTTCAGTACCCGAGAAACTGAAACAGTAATTCCCGCACACTTTCTTATCAGAAATGGACTAATACCTTTTTCCAGTGCTTCCTCACGGATTCTGTCAAACTCCTCCGTTTTACCTTTATAAGGAACAATAACACGATATCCTTCGTCTTTGATTAATTTGTATTCCTGATCCGTCATATCATATTTCTTTTTTCTTATAGCATCGACAAGTTCTTTTCTGTCTGCTGCTTCCCCATATACAAGTTGATAGTATTCCTGTATATGGGTTGGATTATGGATATCCAAAGGGTGATGATGTAGCAAAAACGCTACTTTCTGGGATGCATGCTCATACCATGTTCCCGGATACAAACGTCCGATGTCCTCTGGCACAAAAACTACAACACGTCCGAGGCCACTACTTTTTCCATTCCTGTTACATCTGCCAGCCGCCTGAATAATAGAATCCAAAGGTGCCAAAGAACGATACATTACTGAAAAGTCAAGGTCTACACCCGCCTCTATACATTGTGTTGCCACAACGCGGCACGGCAGTCCTGCTGCAAGCCTTTTCCTAATTCTCTTTATTATTTCAGTTCTGTGATCAGCACACAGATCAGTGGATAGGAAAAAAACTTCTTCAGGGTCCGATAATGCCCGTAATGACAGAAAGAGTTCTCGGGCATGCCTGCGTAGATTGACAATTACGCAAACACTAGAATAGTCGACTATTTCAGACGCGATGTCTGAAAGTGGTTCTGCCTTCTTGATTCTCCATTCTACTTTTGTCCTTCTCAGTTTCTGATAAAGGGCAGCGTTTTCAGGGAGTATTTCATTCGGTTTCCATTCAACAGTTCGTATCGCTCCAAAATCCGGCTGTGTCGCAGTAGAAAAGACCATTGTACAATGATATTTTCTGCAAAGTTCATTGACTGCCTGAAGTGTGCATAACGTCACATCTGCCGGAAGGCTCTGTGCCTCATCGAAAACGACAACACTATTCGCAATATGATGAAGTTTTCTGCAATCAGTAGGCCTGTTGGAAAAAAGAGATTCAAAAAACCTGACAGAAGTAGTTATAATAAATGGAGCACTCCATCGAGAAGCATATTCCCTCTCAAGATCATTTAAATCTTTCCTACTGTGGTCTTCCAGTACCCAAGGGAATATTTTCCTATAAGTATCAGCATTCTGCTCCGTCAGTGTAAGAAAGGGTAAAACAATAATTATGCGACTTTTTTTAGTTGACAGGCAGTGTCTTAAAGCAAAATGCAAAAGAGCCAGTGTTTTTCCAACCCCAGTGGGTGCTGTTAATGTAAACAGCCCCTCTCTACATCCTTCGCCCTTCTCTCCGCACTGATCAAAAACATAATCTCTAATTTTATTCAAAGCCTGATCCGCCGTCGAATTCTTTTTAATACTATCACTGTACGAATACAGACTTTTTAAAATTGCGCCTGCATCAAAGGAAATTCCTTCTGTCTCATTTAGATATCCCTCATTCTTATCACTTGCTGAAATGCTATAGTCCGCGTCAACAAGACAAGAGAACAACATTCTTGAAAAAAGCATCTCACTAACCTCTGCGCATCCTTCTGAACCCTCTGAGTCAGTTCGCAAGATTGGTATCTTAAAGTCCGGAAAATCATTTTTAAATGCTTTACTGGCTGCTCGATATTGATTATTTCCTGATAGAGCACTTCGTCTTCCATTTCTCTCTACAGGCTCTTCGCTTTTTATGTTTTCATCGAGTACTTGTTCTAATTCTCCATAATCACAAAGCCCCCCATGATGACCATTAATAACCTCTATTACCGGTCTGTAAGCCTTCCCCCTTTTTGTATCCCTGAGTTTCCCAAGTGAGTTCCATAATAATGCGGCCCCACAAATCTCATGATTTACCCCAGGACCATCTCTACTGATGCTCTCCAATTTAGCTTGAAAAGCATCACTATATTTCCCAAAATCATGCAACTTGCCGGCAAGTCTTGCTTCTTTCTCACACCCAATTTCATTCCCGTAAACACTTGCAAGTTCTGAAACGCGTTCCAGATGTTCTTTTACTGTTGGCTGATGACCATTTGACATTCTTGATTTTGCGTAAAATACCCTTTGGCTTTCCATAAATCAGTTTCCTCCATTTACGCACAACTATATATGTCTCTATATACTTAAAGAAACAGAATGCTAACAATGTATAGCGTGGTTTTAGCATTGACGAATTCCTGCCTGCTGTCCCTTAACCGTTCCATTCATTATTATCATTTTTTGTTTCGACTTTCATTCTTTATTATTAAAGCACATTCACATGTCCCATTAGACGGACACCAATGCATCTTTTATTGTTTTCGTATGTTATGCACAATTATCCCGTAAAAAATTATGCAAATAACACAACCCTTACATTTATCAAACATAAAAAAGCATGAGAAATATGACACAAAGTGTCCTCTTCTCATGCCTTTCTAAAAGATCTGTCAGCATACTTACAGCCACGGGCTTGCGTCTGCAAACTATGTATGATGAAATTCCCACGCTGCTACTCTTGCAGTGCATTCTTACAGCGCCTCAAGCATTCGGATTGCGCTATTTCTGGAGTAACAATGAGTCCCGACAAGATTTCTTCCGCTCATTGCATCTCATCTTCCCCCAAGGCTTCAATGACCTCCCTTGTCCGGTCAAACCAAAACCAGGTGCTTCCGTTGTCCTCGCGACCGCAGGAACTGCCTCTGCTCATCCCGGGGATCCTGACCGGGTCGCCGGTCAGGCCGGATCCATCGTCGGGGGAGTCCTGCGAAGCGGATCCGGAATGTTTCTTACAATGTTCCTTAGCCAAATTTTTTCCTCGCTCTGGCGAGGTCATCGGCATCATCGACCTCACACCACATTGACTCGGGCACTTCCACGATACGGATATCACATTCCCGCAGATAGAGCAGGCTCCCGAGCACTTTCTCATAGTAGCTCTGTTCGCCCATGTTCTCTACATACCACTTGATCAGAGGCATGTATTTTGCGGCGAACTCCTTTGTAAACCGGTACATATTGACGGTCTTTCTGGTATCGGAATAGTCAAAATCCTCTCCCTGCCATTTGCCCAGTATAAGTTCCAGGGCCCGGTCTTCTTCCACCCGGATGACAGTGCCGTCCATGGTATCGGGATTAAAGGGGCTGACCAGAATGCTGCACTCTCCTTTTCCTTCCAGGAGGGACTCCAGCATTTCTTTGTGATAGTAAATATCGCATTCCAGCATGAGCATGTCGTCATCACAGAAATCGACCGCCTTATAGAGGGAGACGATATTATTGGTCTCCAGATAACGGGGATTCTCATAATAAGAAATCTTAGCGCCATTGAATTCCGTGCCGATATGCTCCTTGATATAATCCGCCATGTGGCCTACGACAATGCCAATCTCCGAAATACCCAGAGCCGTCAGGTTGTTCAGGGCATTGACCAGTAGCGGTGTTCCGTTCACCTCGACCATGGATTTGGGCATCGTATTTGTAATAGGCTGAAGTCTCTTGCCGAAGCCGGCCGCAAGTATAAGTGCTTTCATTTTTTCACCTTTTCTTATCGTTTCCTGCATGGCAGGACGTGGTTGTCTGTCTCTGTCCCAATCTTACCGTTTCCCGGGCGGCGGTATGTGGTTCTCTGACGCCGCGCAGAACCTATTTTTTCTCACGCTCCGCTCTCTTTTTCGCGCGGGCAGCAGCCCTTTTTTCTTTTCTCCTGCGGATAAATTCCCCGTAAGGGAGGTCGGGATCCAGAATGGCACCGCCGTGAGCGGGCGCCACATTGCGCGGAGTCATGTAATCATTGTATTCCAGCCGAAGGCGGGCGTCATAACCCACGGGGGCAGGAATCATCGTGAACTCAAAGGGCAGCATAACAGTCTCGTCAAACCACTCCTTCCGGAACAAGTGCTTTTCTTTGCCCCGGGAATGAGCGACATAGCTCACCCTGTGATTGTCCGTGCCATTGTATTTGGCGCACAGTTTTTCATACCTTGCGAACAGCTTTTTTACATCCGTAACTTTATAGAGTCCTCCTGTCAGGACACGGAATATCTTTCCCTTGAGTTTGTGAGGGGCGTCCTTGGTGTAGCCGCCGTATTCGATCGTTCTCCAGAGGAAATTGATCTTTGCGATATGCGCCTTGAATTTCTTTTCGTTGTCGGGCACGACGTCCAGGGGGAAAATATCGAGAAATATTCCCTTATTATATGGCCGGTCCTCCTCCTGGGGGAGGTAGCCCGTCGTCTCGGAGTTGCGCAGCTGAGCGTGCGGCCGGATCAGTCCCTCGTCCCGGTACATATCCTGATAAAAATAAGGGTGCTTAAACTCCTCGTCCGCAACATCCCTGAGCTTCTCATAATCCTTCCGAAGCATCACTATGTCGATGTCATCATCCCAGGGAATATACCCCTTATCGCGCGCTGCGCCCAGCAGAGTCCCCGAGTCCGCAAAATATCGGAGGTTGTATTTTTTGCAGACTTCGTCAAGCTTATGGAGCAGATCCATCTGTACAGCCCAGGCTCTTTTTGCCTTTGCAGTTACGGTGTAGCCGCAGCGGACCTCCTCGTCCAAAAACCCTTCCGGGAGTTCAATCTCAAGTTTTACCATAACACACCTCTTTTTATAGAGCCCGTTTTCTCAGCCCTATTATCATCTCATATTCTCTCAGAAAAAACAACGGGACAAGCCCCGGCATCCCCTCTCGGTCGATTCCCGATCGGTCCGTTGGGTTTTTCCTGTCACCGCCTGCCTGACTCATGACTGCTGCCTCATGGCTATTATTAAGGATGAAGTCATAAAGAGGCGTCTTTTCTTCTTCAGGCTGTATATTGGACAGCAAAAAGCAGGCGCATTCCACGCCTGCTATTCTGCTGAATCCCCGATATAATTCAAGGGAATCTCTGATATTCTAAGAAATTACTTATTTCCAGGAAATTGCTTATATTCTTAGGAATTATTCTTAAGGATCTCCGGCATTTCAAGAGTCCTTCTTCATTCAAAGAACCCTGTCTTTTGTTTCACCGGCCTCCTGTCACTTTTCGTATCCGACCAGGAAGGCTTTGGTGTTGATCTCGACAGTCTTGGGAGGAACCTTGGCCTCGATGACCTTGATCCAGTCCTCGCGGGCGAATTCCATGTGCTTTGCGGCAAGCCCCAGGACGATATTGTTGAAGACACGGGAGTTGCCCAGCTTCAGGGCCTCGTCCATGGCGTTGATCCTGAAGACTGTGTGGGTCTTCTCGAGATTTTCAATAATATTCTCAGGATATTTCGCTGTGCCCATGACGACGCTGATGGGGTCAATTCGCCAGTCGTTGACGATCAGGACGCCGTCCTTTTTGAGGAAGTTGGCGTAGCGCAGGGCCTCCAGACGCTCAAAGGCAATGAGGACATCAGCCTGCCCTTCTTCCACGATAGGCTCCGCGACATCTTTGCCGTAGCGGACGAAGGTGACGACGCTGCCGCCCCTCTGGGCCATGCCGTGAACCTCCGAAACCTTTACTTCATACCCGGCGTTCTCCATGACGTCGCCCAGGATGCGGCTGGTGAGCAGGGTTCCCTGCCCGCCGACGCCGACGATCATAATATTCTTTGTCATAGTATTCTCCATTTCCGCTGGTCAGCAGACTGCAGATGCAGTTCTGCTTTGTGCAAATCAGGTTTGCTTTTTGCAAGTCAGGTCTGCCTTACGCAAACCATGTCTGCTTTTGCAAGTCAGGTCTGCCTTACGCAAACCATGTCTGCTTTTGCAAGTCAGGTCTGCCTTACGCAAACCATGTCTGCTTTTGCAAGTCAGGTCTGTCTTACACAAACCATATCTGGCTTTCACAAACCATATCCGGTTTAACGCTAATCTGGTCCGGGACTTATGCCTTGACCTGCTCAAGCGCGCCGAACTTGCACATTTTCATGCAGAGACCGCAGCCGTTGCACATAGTGGCATCGATGCGGATGCTGCCGTCTTCATTCCTGGTGAGGGCGGGGCAGCCGGGCTGCAGGCAGGCGCCGCAGTGGACACACTTGTCCGGGACAGGCTGTACCTTGTAGGGATGCACTTCGCTCTTGAGGAGGGCACAGGGAGCCTGAGCGATGATGACAGACAGTTCATCCTTCTGTGTCTCTTCCTTGAGGACTCTGGTCAGTTCATCCGTGTCAAATGGATTGACGACGTGGACGTTCTGAATACCGATGCCCTTGATCAGGGTCGGGAAGTGGACGGCCGGGACAGTCTCTCCGGACAGGGTCTTGCCCGTGCCGGGATGATCCTGGTGGCCGGTCATACCGGTCGTGCGGTTGTCAAGGATGATGACAGTCCCGTGGGACTGGTTATAGTACATATTTACCAGCGAATTGAGGCCGGTGTGCATAAAGGTGGAATCGCCGATGACAGCGACCCAGTTCTTGATGTAGTCGTGGCCTTTTGCCTTCTCCATGCCGTGGAGGGAGGAGATACTGGAGCCCATGCAGACGGTGGTGTCGACGACCGCCAGAGGTGCCAGGGCGCCCAGAGTGTAGCAGCCGATGTCGCCCGCCGCGTGGAGTTTGAGCTTTTTGAGCACGGAATAAGTGGCGCGGTGAGGGCATCCGGGACAGAGAATGGGAGGACGGGGCGGAATCTCGGGAGTCGGCTCGATCTCCAGGTTCTGTTTGAGAACGCGCTCACGGATCATGTTGGCACTGTACTCGCCCTGGATGGTGAAGAGGTCTTTGCCGATGCAGTCAATGCCCCATGCGCGGACCTGCTCTTCGATCACGGGCTCGAGTTCTTCGAAGATGTAGAGCACGTCCACTTTCTTCGCGAAATCTTCGATCATCTTTCTGGGCAGAGGGTTGCACATGCCGAGCTTGAGGATGGAGGCGTCGGGGCAGACTTCTTTCACGTACTGGTAGGGAATACCATCTGTGATAAAACCGACCTTTTTGCCGTCGATGGTCATATCGCCCATCTCAACCTTGTTGAAAGGCTGGCTGCAGGCCCACTCTTCCATATCCTTCATGCGCTGCTCGACGACCAGATGGCGCTTTTTGGCCATGCCGGGCATCATGACACGCTTGAAGGGGTCTCTGGTATATTCTTTGTCAGCGGGTTCGACGCGGTCACAGAGCTCGACCTCGCACTGGGAGTGAGCCAGGCGGGTGGTAGTCCTGATGATGACCGGCGTGTCAAACTTCTCACTGATCTCATAGGCGTATTTCATGAAATCCTTGGCTTCCTGGGAATCCGCGGGTTCCAGGCAGGGCACGACGGCTGCGCGGCAGACACGGCGGGTATCCTGCTCATTCTGGGAGCTGTACAGGCCAGGGTCGTCGGCGACGACGAAGACAAGACCGCCGTCCGCGCCGATATAGGACACGGAATAGAGCGGATCAGCCGCCACATTCAGGCCGACCATCTTCATGCAGGCCAGGGAGCGCACTCCGGCAAAAGAAGCACCGATCGCGACTTCCGCTGCAACCTTCTCGTTGGGAGCCCACTCGGCGTATACGCCGGGGTATTTGACAAGTTCCTCACTGATCTCCGTGCTGGGGGTTCCGGGGTATGCGGAAGAGACCTTCACGCCTGCCTCCCAGGCACCGCGGGCGATGGCGGCATTGCCCAGCATCATTTTCTTTTCGCTCATACACAACCTCTCGATTCATTTAATGAAACGCTGCTGCGCGAAAGAGCCCAGCAGCGTTTATTACCATTATGTAAATGCATCCCGCGTCCCTGCAGGACGGGTGCCGTCTTTGCCTGCCTCCTCTGAGGAGTCAGGTGCTTCCTGTATCTGCTTCCTGTACAGTAGGCTTCCGTCTTTTCCCGCCTCGTCCGTGGAGTCGGGTAAAGGCTATGCGTATACCTCCTGCAGTTTCTGCAGGTCCTGCAGATATTACTTGCAGATCTTTATTTTCAGGTTTTTTTGCAGATCTTTATCTGCGAATCTTTCTGCAGGTCTTTATCTGCAGATCTTTATTTGCAGATCTCCACGATCCAGCCTTCGGGAGCCTCGATTCGTCCTGCCTGGATTCCGGTCAGGGTGTCATACAGCTTCTGGATGACGGGGCCGACCTTCTCCATGCCGTTGGAGAAGAAGATCTCTTTGCCGTGGTCGTTGATGCAGCCCAAAGGAGAGATAACAGCGGCGGTTCCGCACAGGCCTGCTTCCTTGAAGTTTCCTTCTTCCACTTCTGCCAGAGTGACCACACGCTCTGTGACCTTGAGTCCCAGATAATGCTCCGCTACATAGTGGATACTGCGGCGTGTGATGGAAGGCAGAATACTTTCAGATGCAGGAATGACCAGATTTCCGTCACCATCGACGAAGATGATGTTGGCGCCGCCGGTCTCCTCAATCTTGGTGCGGGTCGCGGGATCGAGATAGAGGTTCTCGGCAAAGCCTTCTCTGTGCGCCTGCATGACGGGCAGAAGGCTCATGGCGTAGTTCAGACCGGCTTTGATGTGGCCTGTTCCCCGCGGTGCCGCGCGGTCATAATCACTGACCTTGATAGCGATAGGAGTCGCGCCGCCCTTGAAGTAAGGACCGACAGGTGTCACGAAGACACGATACATATATTCCTCGGCAGGCTTGACGCCGATGACAGGGCTGATACCGAACATCAGAGGACGCACATACAGAGTCGCGCCGGTGCCGTAAGGAGGAACCCATGCCGCATTGGCTCTGACTGTCTGAACGACAGAATCAATAAAGCGCTCTGCGGGGAAAGGAGGCATCTCCATTCTCAGTGCGGAATTGACCATGCGCTCCGCGTTGAGGTCAGGGCGGAAGCACACAATACGACCGTCCTCTGTGGTATAAGCCTTGAGGCCTTCAAAGACGGACTGCGAATAATGCAGGACACCGGCATCTTCGCTCATAACGATCTTGTCGTCACTGATCAGCGCGCCTTCATCCCATGCGCCGTCCTTATACATGGAAACATAGCGTTTATCTGTCACCATATATCCAAATCCAAGGTTACTCCAATCAATATTTTTCTTTTCCATCTCGGTTCTATCCTCCCGCTGTCGCGTTACGGGGCGTCTGTCAGCGCAGCAGGTCATTAGCCTGATCTTCTGCTCCGGCTGCGGTGCCGGCTGTTCAACGGCCGGTCATGCGTCAGCATTCCGCCAAATTTATACTACGAAAGTCTATTATAAGACGCATATATCGATTTTTCCAGTCCAAATGCCAAAAAAGCGAATAAAAATATACATGTATACAAAAAATCCTGTTATTATTCTCAGTTTTATACAGATTCAGCGGTTATTTTTCCGAAAAAAATACTGTATTCGTGCCGGAACACCCCTGGTTTTCCTGAAATTGAAAGCATAAAAAGAAGGCTGGCGGAATATCTTCACTTCGCCAGTCTTCTGCACTTCCTTATAAATCTAAAAAATTAAATAGATAAAATCTTAAAAACCGGTCAGCCGGAAACCTCCGGGCGTTTTTTCAATCAACAAATTGCGAATCAGGGATTTTGCCACGCTGATCATATGCGGCTCAGGGGTCCAGAATGGCTGCCACTCCGACAAGGCCGGGGCCTGTATTGAGGGCGAGCGTCGCCGCGATCTGCTTCCTGTACATGACTTCAGCGCGGCCGCCCAGAGCCTGCAGGATCATTTTTTCCATCTCCTCCGACTCTTTATCCGCGTCTCCGTGACCTATTCCCAGCCAGACATGATGGTTCCCGCAGAATTTCACCATTTCCTTCAGCAGCTTCTCTTTTCCTTTTTTACTGCCGCGGATCAGAGAGACCGTGTAATAGATTCCGTCTTTATTGCAGGAAATGATGGGCTTGATCTTCAAAGCCTGGCCGATCACGGATGAGACAGTCCCGATGCGGCCGCCGCGCTTGAGATACTCCAGAGTATCCATGTAAAACATGACCTTGGAGTCATAGATCCTGTCCTGAAGCCCCTGGCAGACGTCGGCATAGGACATCCCCTCCGCAAGTTTGCGGGCCGCCCAGATTCCGAGCAGGCCGGAGGCCACCGAGATATTTTTTGTGTCAAAAGCAAACACTTCCACCCTCTCCTGATGGAGAGCCACCAGGCGAACCGCATTCCAGGTTCCGCTCAGTCCGCTGGAAATACATACGGCTATGACCTTTCTGATCCCCGCGTCAGCCATCTCGTCCAGCTTGTCGATGACCTCCTGAAGAGAAGGGGTCGATGTCTTGGGATAATCTTTCGGGTAACGGTCGTAGACCATCTGGGGGTCTATATCCACTCCGTCCAGATAAGCCTTTTCCTCGTAATCAATGTGCAGAGGAAGCAGCCACATACCGAATCTGTCAAGACATTCCTGCGCAATATCGCAGCCGGAATCCACCAATACAGCCGCCTTTTCATGGTTTGTATTCTCTTTTGAATCCATCTCAACTTCCTTTCTGACAGCTGCCCCGTTTCCGAAGAAGTATCAGAAATCATGTCATATAGGGCTTGTCCGGCATCATCTGGTTTTGATAAATACATCATATCATATGAACTGCGGATTCGCACCTGATCATTGCCGGAAAAGGCAACAGACTGAGCGGAGACAGGGGACGGTTCTTCGTCTCCTGTCCCCTTCGAGAGGAGACGAAGAACCGTCCCCTGTCTCCGGAAGCTGTCTCCGGAAGCTGTCTCCGCTCGTCTCCTGTTTCCGCTCAGAGGGATTCAGGCCTGAATCAGCCCATATATACCGGAAAAGAGATAGATAACATACACAATCAGCTGAAAGTATGGCAGCCACGACCCCAGCTGCGCGCTGATTCTGACAGACAGAGCGCCCGAGAGGATCAGTATGATCATTGCGGGAACCAGGGAGGATGCAAGTGAGAAGAGAATCGCCAGGAGCAGGGCGCTGTGAACCGGGAGAAGAGCTGAATAGCCCAGCACCATCATAAGCGGAGCGCAGGGGGAAAAGCCGTAGGCCATGCCCACAGCAAAAGAGGGAATCCTGCGGCTTCGAGAGGAACAGCGACGACAGTTTTTACAGCCCTTTCGTTCTCCTGCCCAGGATTTCATAAGCCATAAAGCGGTGATGATCATTGCCATGGAAACCAGTCTGCGCAGAGGGAAGCCCGCCAGGTCACCGCTTTCTGCGATCAATGTTTTGCCCAACAGGGC
>Ga0310695_10001927_pt1 | contig 46199 bp, 45 predicted proteins | sample RumenRJG_04DNA_FD_203882 | JGI IMG/M metagenome (GOLD analysis project Ga0310695, IMG submission 203882) | Bovine rumen microbial communities from Lethbridge, Alberta, Canada - RJG_04 (v2) (version 2) | ecosystem: Host-associated > Mammals > Digestive system > Stomach > Rumen | place: Canada... | reverse complement strand
GTGGCGAAGCGCCACATCAAACGCTACACAACAATACCGTCTGCCCCAGTAGCTCAGGAGGTAGAGCACCTGCCTTTTAAGCAGGGTGTCCGGGGTTCGAGTCCCCGCTGGAGCACCATAAAAGTACTCTGATTTTAATAGAATCAGGGTACTTTTATTTTTCTCAAAAAGCCCAGTATTTCTGGGCTTTTCACGATTTCAGGCCGATCTCGGAGTCTCCCGGAACCGGCCTTTTTTGCTTTTATGGAGTTTTCAGTCGCTTCCGGCCAGACTTGGGTTCGTTGAATTATTTGAGTTCGTTGAGTTTATGGGGTAGTTCGTTGGTTTTATCCCGTGGTTCGTTGAACTTATGGGTAGTTCGTTGATTTTGTCCTTGGGTTCGTTGGTTTTATGGGGTGTTCGTTGATTTTATCCCGGGTTCGTTGGTTTTTAGGGTAAGTTCGTTGGAATGTAGCCAGGTTCGTTGGATTATTGGGTGGTTCGTTGGAATATTGCGGTCGGTTCTTGAATTTTAGCCCAATCGACTATATTATAAATACAGCATAGGCTAATCAGTGATGCCAAGCGTGATGCTGGCTAATGAAATCTTCCGAAGATTCCGAGAACCATCACTTTGCCCGGGGATGTATATTCCCTTCGCTGTGTTCAGCAGCAGGGTGCGCCGGTGACGGCTCTCCAGATGTCGCGCTCCACGCAGACGTTGAGGCCGCAGCAGCCCGCGGGCTCAAGCTTGTGTTTCACATACAGCTCCGCCAGCATGTCTTTCGTCTTGCGGAAGTATTCGAGGCTTGCAGGCTTCATCGAGCCGTTGACCGGCTTGCCGAAGGGCATCCACACCGAGGCGCTGGGGATCACGCCGCGTTCGGCGAGATAGGTTGCGCCCTCTTTCAAGGTCTCGAAGGGTTCGAGGCCGATGATGAAATTGGAGAAGGATTTGCCGGGCCCGTATTTCTCGGCAATGTAGGTCAGAGCGTCGAGGTGCCGCTGCTTGGTCGTGAACATGCGCTTGCCCGGCGTGATGCTCTCGCCCAGCTTGTCGTCCCAGACCTCGAGCGAGCAGGCGATCCGGCTCGCGCCCATGTCGAAATAGCGGTCGATCACGTCATGCCGTTCGGGCGGCGTGATGTAGAGCAGCAGCTCGCCCTTGAGGGCTTCGCGCGCTCCGCTCTCAAGCATATCCTGCATGTAGGCGGTGATATACTTCTCTTCGGTCTCGGCCTTGAAGGTCGAGCCGCCGGTGAGCTGCATGCTGTTGACGCCGTCGTGCTCCACGGCGTAGAGCACGACCTCGGACACGTCCCGCGGCGAGGGAATGAAGGGCATGGGCTTATGGCGTTTCGCCAGCGCCTCGAACTGGCCGCCCGAGAAGCAGTACTGGCAGGGCTTGCCCGCCATGGCGTACTCGCAGGGCCAGAGGCACTGGAAAGCCACCCAGTCGCAGCCCTGCAGCACGGCGTTGCCCATGAAGGGCATGCCGGAGCTGGTCTTCTGCTTGAAGAAATCCGAGGCGGGAAAGAGCTCGACGGGCGTGACGGCCTCTCCCTTGTACAGCAGCGTCGGCTGCCCATCCACGAGCGAGAGGCGGTAATCCGTCTTCATATCGTTCATGTACTTGAAGAGCTTGAGGTTGTCCCAGGAGAACATGGACGACAGCGTGCTCAAGTGGAAGCCCAGATCCGTCGCCATGACGATGGTGTTGTCTGGCAGCTTGAAGCTGTTGCAGGTCAGGGCATTCGTGTCGATACGGCAATCCCTGCCGCATTTCTGATAGACCTCCCGGTCGATCTTGAGCCCGCGGCTGATGACGAGGCATTTCAGTTCTACAGAATCAACAGTCTCTCCGGCTACTTTGAAATACATAAGACTCCCTCCATGGACTTATTATTCGCTCTCCTGCGCTTGGGTTGGGCTTACACCGGCAGAAGAGTACTTTCTGGCTTTTCTTCGGGTATTGCCCTCTTCGTCGACTTCAATATTCGAACGTTCCGCATGTATCTCCTGGGCCTTATTCAAAACTGCCAGTTTGTAATGACCCGTTACACGGACTGCTCCGATATTGACGCCCAACTCAGTCGGCTCGACGACGAGCTTGAAGTGGTCACCGGACTGACGCAGAAATGGGTTGAAGAGAATGCACGAACGGCGCAGGACCAGGACGATTTCATGATCAGATACCGGGAATACGACGCTCGGCACCAGGAACTGCAATCCAAGATTGATGCGCTTGAAGAAGAAAAACGGAATCGGCAGGGTCGGATAAAACGGTTTGAGGTTTTCATTCAAGCTTTGAAAAAACAGCATGGTGATCTGACAGAGTTTGACGAGGATACTTGGTTAGCCGTCATTGAGACGGTGCTCGTAAAGCCTGACGGGAAACCTGTGTTCAGATTTGCAAATGAAGCAGTTGTGTATAAGTGAAAGAAAAATGTGACCGGTCGCCTTATTTCGACCGGTCAATATCATGATTTGCAGTCATTGTCTTCAGCCGGGATCCGGTCTGTTCTCCTCACCCCACACGCATAGCTGATCCAGTACTTTCACAAGTGAGTGGCCGCGTTCTGTCAGCGTGTATTCCACCTTCGGAGGGATCTCCGGGTACATCTCCCTATATATCAGCCCGTCGCGTTCCAGTTCTTTCAGCGTCTGACTGAGTGTTTTGTCTGCTGCGCTTCCCACATAACGACGCATCTCATTAAAACGAACCGGCTCGTACTCCATCAGGCAGTACAGCACGATGGGCTTATATTTCCCGGCAATCAGCGACAGTGTGTAGCTATAGCCGGTATCGCAGAAATTGGCCTCGGAGATTTTTCGTTCTTTCATATGCTTACCTCAAGGTAAGTACCTAACAAAAACATCAGTACTTGTTTATACTTCTCCGTTATGATACCATGTACTGCGTGAGAAGTCAATTCTTGAATATAATTACCACAGGAGGAACTATCCCATGTCAAAAAAGATCCTTGTTCTTACCGGAAGCGCCCGGAAAGGCGGTAACAGCAACCGGATGGCTCAGGCATTCGCCGAGGCTGCAGCAGCAAAGGGAAATGAAGTGAAGGTCATTGATACCACCAGGCTGAAGCTGAATTTCTGTCATGCCTGCCAGACCTGCTACAAGACCGGGAAGCCATGTTCTTTTGACGATGATTTCAATACCATTGCGGACGATATCCTTGCCGCAGACGTGCTCGTGTTCTCCTGTCCGGTCTACTGGTATTCTGTCCCGTCGCAGATCAAGGCTGTGATCGACAAAATGTTCAGTTTTGTAATCGGCGGCAAGGAAGATCAGTTCTTCGGCAAAGAGTGCGCGCTGATCTGCTGCTGCGAGGAAGATGATCCCGCCATTCTTGATGGCGTCCGTATTCCTTTTGAGCGCACTGCTGCCCTGAACAAGTGGACGGTTGCGGGCGAAGTTCTTGTACCCGGTGTATTCTCCGTCGGCGATATCGACAAGACCGACGGCATTGCCCGGGCTGCAGCACTGGCAGAAAAATTCTGAGGTAACCACTATGGCTAAAAAGATCATCATCCTCAATGGAAGTCCCCGCTCAAACGGCAACACCTCTGCCCTGACTGCACAGTTTAAGAATGGCGCGGAAGAAGCTGGGAATGAAGTCGCAGAATTCCAGCTTTCTAAAATGAACATCGGCGGCTGTCTCGGCTGCTGGCACGGTGGGAAAGACCCTGAGCATCCCTGTGTGCAGCGCGATGATATGGAGAAAATATACCCCGTCTACCGGGAGGCGGATGTGGTTGTGCTGGCCTCACCCCTCTATTACTGGTTTATCTCCGGGCATCTGAAAAACGCCTTTGACCGTCTTTTTGCAATTGCCGAGTGTGATTCCAACTACCGTAATCCGAAAAAGGAAAGCGTGTTGATTATGGCCGCCGAAGGCGCAGGCTTCGAGGAGAGCGAGCACTGGTATGATCATCTGGAAAAGCATATCGGCTGGAAGAGCCGCGGAAAGATTCTCTGCGGATGGGTAACACAACCCGGCGACATCAAAGGAAAACCTGAACTACAGAAGGCGTTTGACCTGGGCAAGTCAATTTGACTCCCGTTATATCTTTCCATTACGATATGATGCATCACGCCAACCAGTTTTGCACCATGATTTCTCTAAATGCACCACGATTCCGGGCGTTGCACCAGGCTTTATCGAAAAATGCACCACGAAAATGAGAAATGCACCAAGCTTTTTCTGAAATGCACCATGGCTAGCGGAAAAATGCAACCGGCCTCGCTCATTCTATCAAAATAGTCGTACTAAGCCATAACAGGACTCTAATCTTGATACGATTAGGGTCCTATTTCTTTGCACCCCGGGAAGAATATAAATCCCTAGGGACAAAGGGCTTGCAGACTTCTCGCACACATAATCAAGACAAAGGAATCCCCGACAAAGCAGTTCTGCCGGGGATTCTTGCGTTCTCAGCCTATTCTTCGCACTGTTTCATTCTGAAAACATGTGCAAGATGGGTAATCGTGTGCGAGAAAGATAAACAACACTTGCCAGCCTTCGGAAAAAGAAGCTGGACCAGGCAAAAGCGATTGACAGGTTCCTAGGGACGTTGGAATCGCGAAATGATCTGCTCTCAGGTTTTGACGACCGCTTATGGCTCACAACAGTCGACCATACGGTTGTATACAGGGACGGGGCGATCGTTTTCCGGTTCCTTGATGGAACTGAGGTTAAATGCTGATATGGGGATGTAAGGAGGCAACGACCGGGTTTTCGCATCTCGATGGTCGGCAAGGCAGTTGAAGGAGGATCAGCGATGCAGGAAAAAAGCAGCCGGGAGCAGCTGCGCCAAATATATCAACGGGAAGACACAGGGGAAAAGACTTTTATCCCGGCGAAACCGAAAAATCGATCCAAATGAAAGGGACCGCTTCTTCCGGGTCTGTGCGTACTGCCGGGTCTCCACCGATAATGATGAGCAGCTATCTTCATTTGAACTGCAACAGGCCCACTACCGCGAGCTTGTGCAGGAACACCCAAACTGGGAATTGAAACACATATTTACGGACCAGGGCATATCCGGCACCTCGCTTAAGAACCGGGATTCATTTAATGAAATGATCGAAACATGCAAGCGTGGAGAATATGACCTTATAGTGATAAAAAGTGTTTCCCGCTCTGCCCGCAATCTTGTAGATGCATTTCGCTGATCCGCATGCTCAAAGGCCTGACCCCGCCGGTAGGCGTCTTTTTTGAAGCGGACAACCTGCAGAAGCGGGGTGCGTGTAGGGGCCGACGCCCTCGGCGGCCCGTTGTGGAAAAACAGGGCGGGCGGCTTGATCGGAACTGCAACAAGCCCTTCACCGTGCGGCGAAGGGCTTGTTTTCGTTCTGTGGACAGTCGCTTTCTCAGCGCTTGTCTTTGTCGATGAATTCCAGCGTCACGGTCGCGAGCGCGGCAAAGATCAATACGAACAGCAGCAGACGCGCCCAGTAGAACGCGACGTTCTCCCGCGTATTGGCGTAGGCGGGGTTGATGCTGCCCTCGGCGGCCTTGTCCTGCAGCAGAGAGCGGACCGCTTCCACGCCGATCCGGCTCTGCAGCTCTGCGATGGTGGTCTTGATCGGGAAGCTCTGCTTGCGCAGACTCTCCATATCACCGCTCGACTCGATCATATCCATGATCTCGCCGACGGTGAAGTGGAACTCCAGCTTGTGGTCGCGGTAGCGGTCAAAGACGCCGTCCCGCTCCGCCATGTCGATCAGCTCGCCGAGGGTCATTTCGACCTCCAGCTCCTGGCTCCCCAGCGCCTGGAAGACGGGAAAGCTCTTGAGCAGATCGCTGATCTGTTTGGAAGTGACCACGGTTTCGCCCGTCTCGCTCTGCAGCTCCATGGTCGAGTCTTCGCCGCTGACGAGCAGCATATCCATCACCTGCTCCACGGTGAAGGTCCCGCCGACCGGGATGCTGCGGAGCTCCAGGGCCACGGGATCGCTGTCGTCGTCCAGGAAGGCGAGCACTTGGTCCATGGTGAGCATGCCGCTGAGCTCCTTCTCGCGGAACTCCTGGATCATCGGTGCGTCGTTGTCCAGGAGGTCGAGCACCTGGCCCATCGAGACCGTACCCTCGATCGGCACGTCTCCCATGCTCTGGACCTGGTTCCAGATCGCCACCAGGGGGCGCTTGTTGTAGTCGCCCTGGGTGGTCAGCACATTGAGCCCCGGCGCGGAGATCGTCAGGTTCTTGAGCGGCGCGGTCCATTCCGGCAGGGTCAGCATGCCGCCGGAGAACACCAGCTGGAAGATCAGCACGAAGGGCATGATAGTCATCGCCGTGGTCGTGCTGCGGGCCAGCGTGGAGATCCACAGGGCCATCATGTCGGCCGCGAAGGTGATCAGGAACATCGACAGCCCGAACTCCAGCAGGAACCACCGCGAGAAGACCGCGTGGCAGAGATCGTAGCGCAGGCCGACCATGTAGGTCACATTGAGCGTGATGCCCGTCTGCAGCAGGCAGAGGATGGCCTGATACATCATGTGCGCCACGATGTAGGAGCTGATATGCATGCCGGAGCGGTGCTCGCGCTTGATGACGTCGCGCTCTCGGCAGATGACCTGGATGGAGTTGAAGCAGCCGTTCCAGATGCAGACCATCACCAGGGCGAAGGAGCCCATGAGCGTGCCCTCCATGGTCTGGAACAGGCTCCACTTCATTACCATGCCCACAAGGCCGGCGATCAGCGCCGCCATCGGCAGTACCTTCCAGTCGTTCTGATAGAAGAACATGCGCAGGAATTTTCCGAAATAGATCCCGACCTGCTCCGTGCGGCCGCGATAGCGCACGGTCATCACGGGGGCGGCGGTTTTTTCTGTTGTCTCAGGCATGCTGCACCTCCGCATAACGCATCACGAACTCGTCGGCCAGACCCTCGCCGCCTTCGCTCTTCTGGTTGACGGCCTTCACGATCTCCTCCATGCGCTGCCGTCCGAAGAACACGCGCGCATCCTCGATGCTGCCGTACCAGGCCAGGCGGCCGGTGCCGGTGGAGCCCTTCGCCAGGACAATCACATCGTCGAACAGGTCGATCACGCGGTCGGGCGTGTGGCTGATGGCGATGACGATCTTGCCGTCATCGGCGATGCGGCGCAGCTGCGTAAACAGCTCCCGCGCCATGACGGCGTCAAGGCCCGAGTCCGGCTCATCCAGGATGAAGAGCGAGGGGTTGGACAGGAACTCGATCGAGATCGACAGGCGCTTGCGCTGCCCGCCGGACAGCTTTTCGACCAGGTTGTCCTGCACCTCTGTCAGGCCGAAGATCTCCATGACCTCGTCCACGCGGGCGCGGCGCTGTCTGGCGTCCACGTCCATCGGCAGACGCAGCTTCGCCGCGTCCAGCAGCGTGGTGAGCACCTTGTCCTTTCCGCGCAGCATGTCCATCTGCGGGACGAAGCCCACCTCGTACTGCATCTTGTCGTACTGGGTATACATGTTGCGACGGTTGAGCATGACCTCCGCCTTTGCCTTCTCGTAGCCGTTGATGGCGTTGACGTAGGTGCTCTTGCCCGCGCCGGAGCCGCCGAGGAGCAACACCATATGGCCCTGGGGGATGCTCATGTGGATGTCCTTCAGCAGGACCTTTTTGTTCAGAAATTCATGGACGCTCCGCTCCTTGAGGTTCACGGTCAGGCCCTCGTCCATGACCTCGACCCGGCCGTGTGTGGCGAGTCTGGCCATCTCGGCCTTGATGTCGCTGGCCTGCATGGCCGGCTGGTACTCCTTCTTGAAGCCCCAGAGCAGCGCGGGGATGAAGCGGATCGAGGAGAAGACCCACAGCACGACCCAGATCTTTTTCCGCCCGAACATCTCCGCCAGACCGGCAAAGATGCGCGCGCCGTAGACGAAAGCCACCAGCGCCAGGGCAACGTTCAGGACGAAGAGGACCATGATCGTCCCGGTTGACGGGAGCTCGGGCGTGATGCCTTTGCTCGCATCCACCGGGGCAACTCGGTCGCTCACGATCATAAAGACGTTCAGCATGGTGATCAGGAAGCTGACGAAGCAGAAGACGCGGCCCTCCGGCTCGCGCTTGGCGCAGCGGGAAACCTCATATTCCCGCACCCAGGGGATCAGCGCCCGCCAGCCCTTGAGCCCGGACTTCTCCAGGATCTTCCACAGACCGGCGATATACAGCAGACTGGCGACGATCTCTCCGATACTGTCCGCATCAAACAGGATCGTCGTCACGATCTTCAAGACATTGCTCATCCGACCATCTCCTTTTCTTGCACGCTTTGCCTCCTCGGAGCAATTGTCCGTGCCATTCAGAATAGCAGAAACGGCCGCGCTTTTCAACAGGATTCGACACGCTTTGGCGGACCGTTACTTTTTTCTATTGCCTTTGTTAAAGGAAATAAGCCAAGTTTTGTTCACGTGTACTTTTTATTGGACTTTTGCTGTGCTATAATGCAAACAGCAAAAGAAATGAACGAAGGGCCGAAGTGATGAAAAGAGTCGGATACATCGCGGTAACTATCGCAATCATGCTGGTCATTTCAAGATTTCTTGTGAGGATCGTGGATGCTACGGTGCAGATTGACGATGACATAGGATTGCTGATTTTACTGCTGATCGCTGTGAATGCAGCTATCGGGGGCGGCAGCTATATGCTCTATAGAAAACTCAACCGGTGATCAATACGTGGAAATGCCCCAAATGCAGCAGAGAATTCAGTAAAAGGAATCAAGATCATTACTGTATAAAGCCGCGGACGATTGATGAATATAAACTGAACAGGAAATAGAGGTCAGAAAAAATGAATAGAAAAGCACTTGTCGTGATTGATATTCAGAACGATATTACAAAGCACTACAGGGACATCATTGACAGACTGAATACCGCCATCGAATGGGCGGCGGAAAGCGGCATGGAAATTGTGTATATACAGAACAACAACCTGTCCGCCGGTACGCGCACCTTCAAGCCTGGCACAAAAGGAGCAGAACTTGTGCCGGAGCTCAAGATTGTCTCGGATCATATTTTCGTTAAGACAAAGGCCAACGCTTTGACCAGCGAAGAGTTTTCGGAATTCATCCGGTCAAAGGATATCAGGGAATTTTACATTACCGGTGCTGATGCCACCGCCTGTGTGAAATCCACCTGCTTCAACATGACAAAGGCTGGATATGCCGTTCATGTCATCTCCGATTGTGTGACCAGCTATGACTTAAAGAAGATGCCGGAAATGCTTGCCTACTACGCGGACAAGGGCTGTGAAGTCAAGGACCTTGCCATCTATATGGGAAATTAATATCAATAGTGTATGTTACAAAGACAGGAGTGTGCTATCATACTGGGCTTCATCCGTTTTAGATCTCCGCCTCCAAGCACTTAGTTTGATGTCATAGAACTGCACCCCACCCGCCCAAAAGCACCCGGGGTGCAGCCGTATCAAAATTAGCATACGATCCCATAACAGCACCCTGATTTTGATAGAATCAGGGTGCTGTTATTATTATCAAAAACCCCAGTATTTCTGGGCTTTTCAGCGTTTTAAGGCCGATCCCGGAAGCTCCCGGGACCGGCCTTTTTTGCATTTATTGGGTTTTCAGCCGATCCCGGTGAAACTTGGGTTCGTTGAATTATTCCCTGAGTTCGTTGAGTTTATGGGGTAGTTCGTTGGTTTTATCCTTGGGTTCGTTGAAGTTGTGGTTAGTTCGTTGATTTTGTCCTTGGGTTCGTTGATTTTTAGGGCAGTTCGTTGGATTTGTCCCGGGTTCGTTGAGTTTATGGGGTGTTCGTTGAATTATTGTATTCTGAAAACCAACAATATCTGGATTAAACGGAAATTGTCTTTAAAAAATCATGAACCAAACTATCAGTTTTTCCTGTGACCGGGTCATCATATGGCAGATACCACCATACTTTTGTACTTGACCCAGAAGTTACATGACCAAATACCGAGAGTACGACGCACGGTATCAGGAACTGCAAGCCAAGGTTGATGCACTCGAAGCAGAAAAACGGAATCGGCTGGGGCGGATCAAGCGGTTCGAGGTTTTCATTCAGGCTTTGAAAAAGCAGCAAGGTGAACTGAGTGACTTTGATGATGATACCTGGTTAGCAGTTATAGAAACGGTGCTCGTAAGACCTGACGGAAAACTTGTGTTCAGATTTGCAAATGGGATGGAAGTGGAAAACTGAGCAGATCAATCGGTTCATCCGGAGCGTGAAGGATCTGCCGTAGCTCATCACCGAGTTTGACGAGATCCTGTGGCCGGGCTGGTAGACAGCATGACGGCACACAGCAAGGACAGGATCGTATTCCAGCTGATCTCCGGGATGGAGATTGAAAGCTGAATCCCTTGCGGGTGCCTCGCCTTGATGGTGGGGCACTTTTTATCTTATCAAAAACATATTGACAAAAATCTATATGTGTGTTATTTTACAGATAGAACTTTTTGAATGTGTGGTGAGGCAAATGGAACAGATCTATATAGATACTGCCAAGATGCTCCGCGCCATGTCTGACCCGAAACGGTTGCGGATTGTGGATATGCTTTCCTGCGGGGAATTATGTGCCTGCAAGATTCAGGAAGAATTCCACATCACGCAGCCAACTCTGTCACACGACATGAAGGTGCTGAGTGAAGCCGGGATTGTTAAACAGAAACGGGAAGGAAAGAATATCTATTACTCCCTCAATATTGAAGCTTTAAACGCAATGCATCGGACACTCGGCCAGATGTTTGAGGATAAGCCGGACTGCATCTGCCGACAAAAGAACTGCTGCGATTGAGTCGACGTTTTCTGCGTCGGCTTAATCCGAATCCTATATATAGAAATAATTAAATGTTTCAATGAAGGAATGATATTTATGAAGAGAGATGTAAGCGGCATCAGTTCTTTCCAGAAGAATCTGAGCTGGTGGGTGTTGGGCTGCATGGCGGCGGGTGTAGCGATTGGTCGTTTCTTCCCTGCAGTCCCGTCCTTCTTAAACAAACTGCAGATCGCCGGGATTTCCCTTCCGATTGCCGTGCTGATCTGGGTCATGATCTATCCGATGATGATGAAAGTCGATTTTCAAAGCATTAAGCAGATTGGGAAAAACCCCAGGGGACTGATTATAACCTGGGTCACGAACTGGCTTATCAAGCCCTTTACAATGTATGGAATTGCCTGGCTGTTTCTGTTTGTGTTTTTTAAGGCACTGATACCGGAGGACCTTGCCAAACAGTATCTTGCAGGCGCAGTATTGCTCGGCGCTGCCCCCTGCACAGCTATGGTGTTTGTTTGGAGCACTCTGACGAACGGGAACCCGGCATATACAGTCGTGCAGGTTGCTACAAACGATCTCATCATTCTGATTGCCTTTGTACCTATCGTGAAGTTCCTGCTCGGTGTCTCCAATGTGATCGTTCCGTACAGCACTCTCTTTGTCAGTGTAATCCTCTTTGTGGTGATTCCTCTGATCGGTGGGATTGCTACCAGGCTAACTGTTACAAAGCGAAAAGGCAAAGAATACTTTGAAACCACATTCGTACATACATTCGACAATGTGACAACTTTAGGCCTGCTGCTGACGCTGGTATTGATCTTCAGCGCACAGGCAGAAGTCATTCTTTCTAATCCTCTACATATCGTGCTGATTGCCATTCCGCTGATTCTTCAGACATTCCTGATCTTCTTTGTAGCGTATGGTGCCGGCAAAGCGGCAAAACTGCCCTTCGAGATTGCTGCACCTGCCGGAATGATAGGGGCTTCTAATTTCTTTGAACTGGCTGTTGCGGTGGCCATTGCCCTGTTTGGCACAACAAGCCCCGCAGCCCTCGCCACGACTGTCGGCGTTCTGACCGAAGTTCCGGTCATGCTGACACTGGTAAAAATTGCAAATAAAACGAAAGAAAGGTTTTTCTAATGGGCAAGTTTATTCAAGAACAAATCCTCGGCATGAAGTGGCTCAGTGTTCTGATCGGCAAAGGACTGAGCGCACTCAGCCTGGACACCGCTTCTCGCTGGGGTGGAAGTATTCAGTTCTTTCTCTATGATGTTATTAAGATCACTGTCCTGCTCTGTCTGCTGATTTTCATTATCTCCTACATTCAGAGCTATTTCCCGCCGGAACGCAGCAAGCGAATCCTGGGCCGTTTTCACGGCATTGGCGCAAACATCATCGGGGCGCTGCTCGGCACGGTGACACCATTCTGCTCCTGCTCATCTATTCCGATTTTCATGGGCTTTACCAGTGCGGGACTTCCTCTCGGTGTGACCTTCTCATTCCTTATTTCTTCCCCCATGGTCGATCTCGGAAGTCTCGTCCTGCTGATGAGCATTTTCGGAGTTAAGATCGCCGTAGCTATGTGGTATTGGGCCTGGTGATCGCGGTGATTGGCGGAACGCTGATCGAAAAGCTTCACATGGAGAAGTATGTGGAAGATTTCATCCGCAATGCCAATTCCGGCGTCAATATCGAAGCGCCGGATCTGACTGTAATGGATCGTGCGATCTATGCCAGGGATCAGGTCGTATCCACCTTCAGGAAGGTTTTTCCGTATATCCTTGTAGGCGTGGGCATCGGCGCTGTGATCCACAACTGGATTCCTGAAAGCTGGGTGGAAAAGGTGCTTGGCAGCCGCAATCCCTTCGGTGTGGTACTGGCGACACTGGTTGGGGTTCCCATGTATGCGGACATTTTCGGTACGATTCCAGTGGCAGAGGCTCTTCTCGCGAAGGGCGCGCTGCTTGGCACGATTCTCAGCTTCATGATGGCAGTCACAACCCTGAGTCTTCCCTCGCTCATCATGCTGCGCAAAGCTGTTAAACCCCGGCTGCTGGGTGCTTTCATCGCCATTTGCACCGTTGGCATCATTATCGTTGGATACGGCTTTAACGCCTTCCAATATATCTTTATCTGACAGGAGGATCTAAAATGAATATCAAGGTATTAGGCGGCGGATGCTGCAAATGCGAGAACCTGCTGGAGGCAGTGAAAGTGGCCGTTGCCGAAAAGGGTATCGAGGCAGAAATTGAGTACATCACCGACATGGCCAGGATCATGGAGTATGGTATCATGAGCACACCCGCGCTGATGGTCGATAACAAGGTCGTGTCTATGGGGCGTGTGCTGAAAGCGAAAGATGTTACAAAGCTGCTGTAATTTCAACAACTGCTTGTGCCCTTGCACCAACCCCCTCAAAATGCACCACGTTATTATGAAATGCACCACGATTTCGGGCAATGCACCAGGCTTTATCGAAAAATGCACCACGAAAATAAGAAATGCACCAAGCTTTTTCTGAAATGCACCAAGGCAAGCGGGAAAATGCAACCAGCCTTTCGCATTCTATCAAAATAGTCGTACTAAGCCATAACAGGACTCTAAGAAAAGCTGTGTCCTCTTTCTCTCCTCCCCCCGCAAATTGACATCCCCGGCAAAACATGCTAAGTTTAGACCCAGAAAACCACTGTCCCGCCGGGAGGTGTCATCCATGAAAAAACGCCTTTGTTCTCTGCTTTTGATCCTGCTGATCCTGAGTCTGTTCCCCACGGCTGCTTTCGCGGCGGACAGCGGAGCCGTGCAGGCAGGGGACCATATCTATATCGGCGAATATACCGAGAATTACGGCATCGGCCAAAGCACCACCAACCCCATCTGCTGGCTGGTGCTGGACGCGGACAAGCGCAACGACGGCGAGCCCGGTATTTTCCTGCTGAGCCAGTACGTGCTCCAGCGCTCCGGCGTGCCCTTTGACGAGGCCCTGGCGGACTGGCAGGGCAGCCTGGCCCAGCAGTGGTGCGCGGACTTCCTCGCCTCCGCCTTCAGCGGCGCGGAGCAGGCCGCGATCCCCGCTGTGAGCAAGCACGAGGACGAGCTGGACTACGCCCTGTACTGGCGCAAGGTGGACCTGATCGACGAGCGGGTCTTCTTCCTGTCCGCCTGGGAGGCCAAAGACTATATCGGCCCCGAGGGCAGCGAGGGACTGACCGCCTACGCGGTGGACGGCACAGGGGCCTACTGGTGGTTCCGCTCGGGCAGTTTCATCCACCCGGACTGGACCGGCCTGGTGCTGCAGGGCAACGACATCCATGACAGCCTGGTCTATCAGAACTGGGGTGCCCGGCCCGCCATGAACATCGACCCCGACAAGATCCTTCTGATCGTACCGGCGGGGGAGCAGCCCGGTTTGGGTGTGCTGGATGACAACCACCGGCGGGACGGCAACTGGAAACTGATCCTCACCGACGAGACCCGCCAGCTCAGCCTCGACAGCGTCAGCATGGAGGGCGATGCGCTGCAGCTCTCCTACTCCGGAGTCACCGTGGGTGAAGATGAGTATCTGTCCCTTCTGGTGCGGGACACGGAAGGACGGGATCTGTACCGTGCCCGTCTTTGCCGGGTCGAATCCGCCAACGGCGAGCTGAGCCTGGAGCCGGACAATCTGGGCCTGCCCGAGGGCTGCAGCCTTTACCTGTTCTCCGAACATGAGGGCGGCGATTATTACAGCAACACCGCAAGCCCCCTGTGCCCCATCGCCTGCGAGCTGCGTCTGGAGCCGGGCGAAGGCAGCGGAGAGGCCTTCACCCTCAGCGTGACCCCGGGCAGCCAGGTGGAACTGGACGCGCCGGGCTTCACGGCGCCCGCCGGAAAACAATTTGCCGGCTGGGATGCGGACGGGACCCTGCTGGACCCGGCGCAGCCGCTGCGCTTTGCCCGGGACACGGTGCTCACCGCCGTGTATGAGGATATCCCCGTCACGGAGATCCGCGTGGAGCAGGACAGCCTGCGGCTGTCCATGTTCTCGCACACGCAGCTGAACGCTGTCGCTCTGCCGGCGGACGCGGCGGACCCGACGCTCCATTGGAGCAGCAGCAAGTCCCTGGTGGCCCGGGTGGATGAGAACGGCACGGTGCACGCCTTTCTGCCCGGCAGCGCGGTCATCACCGTGGCCGCGGGAGAGGCCAACGCCCAGATCCCCGTCACCGTGCCCGGCAACGCCGTGCTGCTGATCCTGGCCGCGGCGCTGATCCTGCTGTTGATCCTGCTGCTGATCCTGCTCAGGCACCGCCGCAGAAAAACCAAATAAAGTAAAGAAGAACAGGCCGCGGCCTGTTCTTCTTTTTCACTTTTCGGGTTTATTCAAAATGCGCCGCCACATCCTCCAGATACTTTCGGATGGGCAGATGCTGGGGACACATGGACTCGCACTGGCCGCATTTGATGCAGTCGCTGGCTTTGCCGAATTCCAGGGTCAGGTGCTCATAGTAGCCCGGCTGGGGCGTCCAGCCCTTTTCCTTCGCCTCCTGCAGGTCCGCGTTGTACAGGGAAAAGTACTGCGGGATCGCGATGTGCTGAGGGCAGTTGACCGTACAGTAGGAGCAGCCGGTGCAGGGCACGGTGATGCTGCCGTTGATGATATCCGCCGCCACGCGCATCAGGCCCAGCTCCTCCTCATTCAGGGGCTTGAAATCCTGCATATAGCCTGTGTTGTCCAGCAGCTGCTCCATGTTGCTCATGCCGCTGAGCACCACCATCACGTTCTCCTGGCTGGCGGCAAAGCGGATGGCCCAGGAGGGCACCGACATGTCCGGCTCCCGGTCTCTGAACATCTTCTCCAGCTGCTCCGGCACTCTGGCCAAGGTGCCGCCCTTGACCGGCTCCATCACGATGACGGGTCTGCCGTGGCGGGTAGCCACCTCATAGCACTTGCGGCTCTGGACCCCGGCGCTGTCCCAGTCCAGATAGTTCAGCTGCAGCTGCACATACTCGATCTCCGGGTGATCCGTGAGGATCCTGTCCAGCAGTTCCGGCCCGTCATGGTAGGAAAAGCCGATGTGCCGCACCAGGCCCGCTTCCTTTTTCTCCCGAATAAAGTCCCAGCAGCGGAGCTTGTCAAAGGTCCGGATGGTGTGGGCGTTCACGTCATGCAGCCAGTAATAGTCAAAATAGCCCGCGCCGGTCCGGCGCAGCTGGGTGGAAAACAGCTTCTCCCGGTCCGCCTCCGTTTTCAGCATGTAGGCGGGCAGCTTGGTGGTCAGGGTGAAGCTGTCCCTGGGATGGCGGGACACCAGGGCCTCACAGGCCGCTTCCTCGCTCTTTCCGCCGCAGTACATCCAGGCGGTGTCGAAATAGGTAAAGCCCCTCTCCAGGAAGGCGTCTACCATCTGTTTCATCTGTTCCATGTCGATGCTGCCGTCGTCGTTGGGATCGGTGAGCGGCAGGCGCATCAGACCAAAGCCGAGTTTTTTCATGACAAAGCGCTCCTTTTCCTGTCGGTTTTTTCCTATAATTATACCCGCTTCCGCGCCTTCGGGCAAGCCCGAATCGCAGCGCTCCGGCTGCCTTTCGGGCCCCGTTTTTACACCGCGCAAAGCTCTCATCCGCTTTTTTGTCTCATGTTTTTGAAATGTTTAGACACTCAAAAATTGCCTCTCTCCTATTTGCACAAAAGCGCGGGATCGATTTAGGGCGTAAACGATAAAAATACGATAATGTGTTGATTTCAATTGGGCAAATTGCTAAAATTATAACGTCGGAACTTTACTTTAATTGGGAAAGAGGGATCGAATGAGAGACTTAAAGCATCTGCTCTATTTTGAAAATCTTCTCCAGGAGGCCAACAACGCCCTGGTCGCCCAGGCCAAGGCCGGCGGCAAGGTCTGCATTGCCTACACCTGCGAGAACGTTCCGGAGCCTTTGCTGAATCTGGATGGGACCTGCTCCATCCGTCTGAGCGCGCCGCACACCGGCTCCCTGGACATCGCCACCTACTACATGACCAACCTCCTGTGCGAGCCGAGCCGGGCCCTGCTGGAGCGGGCCATCGAGGGTGGCTTCAGTTTCGCCGACTGTGTCATCACGCCGGACGGCTGCACCATGATCAACCGCGCCGTGGAGAACATGGAACTGTTGGAGACCATGGGCAAGAATAACCCCAAGTTTTTCCACTCCTATATGGAGATCGCCTTTAAGAACACTCCCAACGATGTGGATCTGTCTGTGCTGCAGTGCACCAACCACATCCTCAAGCCCCTGCAGGAAAACTACGGCATCGACGTGTCTGACGCCGCCATCCGCAAGGCCGTGGCCGACCACAACCGGATCTGCGAGCTGATCCGCGCCATTGGGGAATTCCGCAAGGAGCAGAAGCCCCGGATCACCGGCTACGAGTTCCATGTGCTGTGCCTGGCCACCTACGTCTGTCCCAAGTATCTGCTGATCGACAAGCTGGAGGAGACCCTGGAAGAGCTCAAGGCCAGAGAGCCCGAGGACAAGGAGCCCCGCGTGCGTGTGCTTCTGGTTGGCTCTGAGGTGGACGACTCCGGCCTGGTCAAACTCATTGAGGAGCAGGGCGCCTTTGTCTGCTGCGACCGCTTCTGCTTCGGCTCCTATCCCGGCCGTGTGCCCATCGTGCTCAACGACGAGGAGGACGCGCTGACCCAGGTCTGCCGCCACTACATCCAGAATTGCCAGTGTCCCCGCATGATGAACCAGGAGAAGGTCTACGGCCGCAAGGCCTATGTAGCCGAGCTTGCCAGGGAGTACAACGCCGACGGCGTCATCTACGAGCAGGTCAAGTTCTGCGACCCCTGGGCCTACGAGCGGACCCTGGGTTCGGCCATGCTGCAGCATGACTATGGCTTCCCCGTCCTGTCCGTTGACCGTCCTTACAACATCGCTTCCTCTTCCGGCCAGATGCGCACCCGCGTGCAGGCCTTCGTGGAAAGCATGGAGATCAAGAAGATTCAGAGAGGTGGGAACGCATGAAGACCGTTGAGAAAGTCGTAAATCCCGTTAAGCGCGCCGGCGAGCAGTCGCCCGGCAAGATCTACAACGAAAACCTGAAGGTCCGTGCCCGCCGTGAGTGGCGCGGCGTCAAGGACACCTTCTACGATTACACCCGCTGGCTGTATCTGATTTTTGTGTTGGCCCGGTTCATCGTGGTCCCGCGCAACATCAAGGGCTTCTTTCGCTATCGCTGGATGATGAGCTATCTCTTCGTGCCCCACGGCATGGACAAGTTCACCATCGGCCTGCGCGATGAGGCGCTGCGCATCGCCCACACCTCCTTCAACTTTGTGATCGCCGACGTGACCCAGGCCATCGCCAACTGCTTCCGGGGCGACCGCCGGGTGGGCAACGACAAGGCCTATTCCGACAAGTGCGTGATCACCGACGAGAACTCCATGGTCACCTTCATGATGGGCTTCGACACCGACAAGGTGCACACCATCCTGCGCGAGGTGCCTACCATGTTCGCCTCCAATATCTTCCACCAGTTCAACGTCATGCACTATCTGGATATCGCCCAGCAGTACGGCATCCCCGGCGACGTGTGCCCCATGCCCGAGGCCGAGGCCGGTATCTCCATCGAAGACGACTTCTGCGTGCTGGGCTGCTGCGCCGTGCAGAACAACACCACCTGCGACGGCTCCCTGATGGGCAACGGCATCATCGCCAAGCGTCTGGAGCGGGAGTACGGCATCCCCACCTACCAGCTGGCCACCCCGCTGCGCCATAAGGAACCGGACGTACTGGAGTACGCCGCCCAGGAGATCAAGAACGCCATCGAATTTGTGGAGAAGCACACCGGCGAGAAGTGGAATTGGGACACCTATTTCACCGCCGCCAAGCGCGTCAACGACGCCACCCGCTGCCGCATCGCCCAGATGGAGATCAACTCCACACCCTATCCCCAGTTCTTCGGCGCCGCCTTCAGCCTGTACAATGACACCAACTACATGGGCAACTCCGGGCGCAACGCGGACTTCGTGACCATCGACCACAAGCTGCTGGCCCTGGCCCAGAAGGGTTATGAGAACAAGCGCATGTACGCCAAGGAGTACCGCCACCGGGCCATCGTCTGGGGCGTGCAGCCGCAGTACGTGATCGACATGCTCTACTGGATGGTCCAGTGCTGGGGCGTGATGCCGCTGACCGATATGCTCTCCGTGATCAACACCGACATGATCGCCGAAGTGGACACCCCCGAAAACCGGGAGCAGGCCTACCGCGACATGGCCATGCTGAACATGGAAATGATTATGCGCAACCACACCCACGGCGGCTTCAAGGTCCTGGTGGACGATCTGTGGGAGCTGTGCGAGCAGATGAACGCCGACATCGTCATGATGTGGGAGCATATGTCCTGCAAGGCTCTGACCGGCATGCACGGCCAGTTTGAGGAGCAGGCCCGCGCCCGCGGTATCCATATCATGTGGGTCTCCCACGACCTGTGTGATCCCCGCGTCTTCACCCGTCAGGCCATCCGCGACCAGGTCAACTCCTACATGCGCACCGTCATGCGCGAGGAGCCGCTGGATCCCTCGCTGGAGATCATTCCTGACAACGAGGCATATTGAGAAAGGAGCCGGACAACATGTCGAAAATTGCTAAAATTCCCCTGATCCTTCTGGGGGCCGTTCTGGGTTTCTTCGTGGTCACCTTCACCATCTACTTCTTCAATCTGGATATGAAGGCCACCGCCCTGCTTGCCCCGTTCCTGGAAAAGTGGTACGATCGGATGGAGCACAATCAGTACATTTAAGCAGCATCTTTCCCCATAGAACACAAACCGGGTCTGCCAAAACGGCAGACCCGGTTTTTTATGTGGTAAATCAGTTTTGGCCCGTGTAGGCCTCGTATCGTACTTTTCCCGCGACCAGGCGGTTGCTGGTGACGCCGGTAATATAGGGATTCAGGTTCAGGATCTGCTCCTCTTTGTCCACTGTCCAGATCTCCAGCGGCATATCGTTGTCCGCACAGATCTGACACAACTCGTCGGTATAGGAGCCGGCGTCCAGGAACACCCGATTGTGCCCGTTTCGCAGGGTGTTGGCCATCGCCACCGCGTTTACATCCGCATCGTCCACCAGATAGCCCAGCGGCGCTTCCGGATCGCAGTCCCGCATCACGGAAAGCAGGTAATGAGAAAACGAGATCCATGTGACCTTGCCCTTCATGCCGCAGGCTTCCACGATCTGCGCCAGCTGTCTGGCCCGGACCTCGCCCGTCACGGTCTCCGGCTTCATCTCGATATACGGGTGCAGCTCCAGGTTCCGGCACAGCTCCAGAAACTCTTCCAGGGTGGGGATCCGGGTCCCTGCGTAGTCCGCTCCCTTCCACGCGCCGAAGTCGTACTGACGCACTTCTTCCAGGCTCATGGAATCGATGGTCCCGCTGCCGTTGCTCACCCGGTCGATATACTGGTCGTGCAGGCAGACCGCGTAGCCGTCGGCGGTAAACTGCACGTCTGTCTCCACATAGGAGAAGCCTCTCTCTTTTGCCAGCCGAAAAGCCGGGAGCGTATTTTCCGGCGCCGCGGCGGAAAAGCCCCGGTGTGCCACCGCCCGGAGGATCTCATCATAGTTCACCGGCGCAGCTGCTACCTTGGAGTCGGCCTCATCCGCGGCCGCCTGAGCAATTTCCAGGCGCCCCTGGGCTTCCGCCAGCTCGCCCTCCGCCAGAAGCAGCTGGTTTTCCAGCGCTTCGGTGCGCTCCTGCAGGCGGCCGATGGTAAGGGCGTTGACGATACAGGCTGCCAGCAAAAGCCCAAGCAGGACGAAAATGATCAAAATGGCGGACAGAGGCAGGGCATAAAGCTCTTTCTTCCTGGGCGTGACCGCGGCGTCTGCCGTCTCCAGGACTTCGGAGCGCAGTTCAATGTTATTCATTCCGTTCCTCGTTCTCAATGGATTTGTTTGATCGCTGCCGATATTCTATATACTTTTTCCCGTCCTGTCAATCCGTTCCGAAGCGTAAAAGCGGCCCGGCATCCCAGATGCCGGGCCCCTGTTCACGCGGGCAGGTAGGCCAGCGGATCCTCACTGACACCGTTGACCTGGATGGCAAAGTGCAGATGGCTGTTCTGGCCCACCTCGCACAGGGCGGTGTCGCCCACCGCGCCGATCACAGAGCCGGGCTCCACCCAGTCGCCGGGGCTGACCGCGGGCGCGCTCTCCAGATTGGCGTAGACCGTCTGTACCCCGTCTCCGTGGGAGACGGTGACCACCGTGCCCAGAAGATCGTCGCTGCGCACGCTCTCCACCGTGCCCGCGTGGGCGGCAGTGACGGTGGTGCCCAGGGGCGCCTCGATATCCACGCCTGCGTGGGTGCGCCAGTCGCGCATGGTCACGTCATAATCCAGGACCTCCAGACTGTGTCCCCTGTCCAGCTCGCCGCTGACGGGCCAGGCATAAATGGCCGGGATCTCCGGCGCCGGGGCCGGCTCCTCCCGCCAGACCTGGGTGTCCTCCGGCTCGGCCATGGTCTCCGCCAGTTCCTCTTCTGCCGCGGGTGCGGCCGCCTCCCGCATGGAGGGCGCCTGCTCCTGGGCCGGGACGATCACCGTCTCCACCCGGTGATTGTCCCGGCTGACCTGGTTCATGTCCCGGATATCCTCCGCCATGCTGCGGTCTCCCGCCGCCAACATCCAGGCGGACACGCCGATCACCGCCGCGCACAGGAACAACACGATGTAGAAGCCCTTCCCGGTGAAAAATCCCTCCAGCCTTCCGCCAGAGCTCTTGCTGTTCATAATTGTACCTCCGTAAAAAATAGGATTGCATCCCTATTTTTGCCTGCGGAGAAAACAATTATACACGAAGCGGAAACTTCCGGGAAGTTTCCGCTTCGTGTGAAAGAAAACGTGAAGGGGGGATCCCATCCCCCTTCACGTTTTCCCATGCGTGGTCACATGTGTTTTGCTGTGATCTGACCGCTGCGGTCAGGAGAGCTGCCCAATCTGCTTACAGCAGGCGGCTGACGATCAGCTTTCTCTCCTCTACCGCATAATCGTAGTACATGACGTAGGCGTGGCCCTCGCCGTTTTTCACATAATAGACCACGTCCGCGTCCTGGCGGATGGCCTCCTCCACAAACTGGCGGATGCCCATCTCCATGGCCTCGTGGCCGCCGGCAAAGACCAGCATGGGCGGCAGGCCCTTTAAATCGCCGGTCATGGGGTTGACGCGCCAGTCGTCCACCTCCAGCGGACCGCTCCACAGCTTCAGCGCCGTGGGAAAGGCCCGGGTGGAGACGATGGGATCCCGCTCCAGCAGCAGGTTTTCATAGGCCTGCTCCTCGGCGTTGCGGGGCGTGCCGCCGCAGTTGCAGCCGGGAGAGATCAGAAACAGATTGTTGGGCTGAGGAAGGCCCTCCGCCTTGATCTGCAGCGCCACTGACACAGCCAGGCCGCCGCCGGCGGAGTCGCCGCCCAGGGCGATGGCCTCGCCGGGGCACTCCTTGAGCATGTCCCGGTACAGGGCCATGGACATGTCCAGGGCCTCCTTGCCGTTATGCTCCGGGATAATGGGGTACTCCGGGAACCAGATCTCAGCCCCGGTCTCCCGCGCCAGATATTCCGCAAAGGCGAATTGGGCCAGTCCCGAGTTCATCACCCAGCCGCCGCCGTGGAGGTACAGGATCTTCCGGGTCTTGCCCCTGGGCTCGCCGATGTGGAACTTGAACCACTGGAAGCCGTTCCAGTCGAATTCCTCCGCGTTCATCCGCTCGGCCATCTCCGCGCTCAGGGCGCTGCCGCCTCCGCGGCAGTTTTCCAGCACGATGCGGACAAATTCATCCCCGGTGCTGGAGAACATATGGTGCACCAGCTCCTGCCGTTTCTTTACCAGTTCCGCTTCTGTCATGGGAATTTCCCTCCTGTCGTTAAATTCGTGTGTTTTGTGTTTCTATTATCCCACCCGGCCGGACAAATTGCAAGAAAAGGGAAAAGGACCTGCGCGAAGCAGGTCCTTTTCCGAAAAGCATATTTACTTGATGGAGAAGAAAGCGTCCATGCCGGGATACTGGGCCACATCGAACAGCTCCTCCTCGATGCGCAGCAGCTGGTTGTACTTGGCAACACGGTCGGTGCGGGAGGGGGCGCCGGTCTTGATCTGGCCGGCGTTGACGGCCACGGAGATGTCGGCGATGGTGGTGTCCTCGGTCTCACCGGAGCGGTGGGAAACGATGCAGGTGTAGCCGGCGCGGTTGGCGGTCTGGATGGCGTCCAGGGTCTCGGTCAGGGAACCGATCTGGTTGACCTTGATCAGCACGGCGTTGGCAGCGCCCAGCTCAATGCCCTTCTTGACGCGGGAGGGGTTGGTGACGAACAGATCGTCGCCCACCAGCTGGACCCGGGAGCCCAGGCGCTTGGTCAGCTCAACCCAGCCGTCCCAGTCGTTCTCGCCCAGGCCGTCCTCGATGGAGATGATGGGATACTTGTTGACCAGGTCTTCCCACATGTCGATCATCTCGCCGGAAGTCATCACGGTGCCGCGCTTGGGCAGGTGATACTTCTTGTCGTCGGCGTTCCACCAGTCGGAAACAGCCGCGTCCATGGCGATCTTGAAGTCCTCGCCGGGCTTGTAGCCGGCGGCTTCGATACCGGCGACCAGAGCCTTCAGGGCGTCCTCATCGCTGGCCAGGTTGGGGGCGTAGCCGCCCTCGTCGCCCACACCGGAGGGAGGAACGACCTTCTTCAGGGCATGGAACACCTCGGCGCACATACGCAGGGCTTCCTTGAAGCTCTTGGCGCCCACGGGCATGATCATGAACTCCTGGATGTCCACGCTGTTGTCGGCGTGCGCGCCGCCGTTGAGCACGTTCATCATGGGGACGGGCAGGGTCTTGGCGTTGACGCCGCCGATATAGTTGTACAGGCTCAGCCCGGTGGCTTCGGCAGCGGCCTTGGCCACAGCCAGGGACACGCCCAGGATGGCGTTGGCGCCCAGGCGGGTCTTGTTGGGGGTGCCGTCCAGCTCCAGCAGCAGCTTATCTATGGAAGTCTGGTCCAGAGCGTTCAGACCCACAACGGCCTCGGCGATCTCGCCGTTGACGTTTTCCACGGCCATCTGCACGCCCTTGCCCTGGTAACGGCTCTTGTCGCCGTCGCGCAGCTCGCAGGCCTCATACATACCGGTGGAAGCGCCGGAAGGAACGGCGGCGCGGCCAACGGTGCCGTCATCCAAAGTGACCTCCACCTCGACGGTGGGGTTGCCTCGGGAATCCAGAATCTCTCTGGCCATAACATCTACGATCTCAAAATACTGTTTCATAAAAGTAACCTCCTCAATCGCTTGCGCGTATGGAGATATTATACCGCAGGCCTTGCCAAAAATAAAGGGATACTTGCACATTTACAGGCAGAAGCCGCACTTTTTGTGAAAAACTACCTTATTTCAATAAGGAAAGCACCGCGTCACCGTGGTGTGTTTCGTCATTCTTCACACGCTCCACCTGGGGAAAGGCGCCGATCAGACCCTCATATTTTTCCGCGGCGGAATATTCGTTCTTCGCAATGATGGGATAGAGCTTTTTCCGCCCGATCAGCGTGTACAGCAAGGGGACAAAAACGGCTTTTGTTTTCCTGGGCTTCAGGGTCTTTCCCGTGAGTTCAAAGAACACCGAGGTATGCCGGTTTTCATCCGCCGCCAGACGGCGAAAGGCCTCCGCGTCCCGCTGGTGCCGTACCCGTTTGGCCAGGCGCTCGTACATCAGCACCGCGTCCAGTTCTCCCTGCTGGGCGTAGAGCAGATGCTTTCTCTGTTTTCTGGATATCTTTTGCTTCATGGAACCGCCTCCTTTGGAAATGTTTTCCTTTTTCCATATCATACCATCCGGGTTCATCGCCCGTCAAGCCGCTGTCAATGCTTGCTTTTTGCCGCGGCCTGGCATATACTGACTATCGTAATTTATCAATTGGAATTCATTTCCATCGGAGGTCCCCATGGCACTGACAGTGGCGCTGGCCCACAAAATCGCCGGCATGTCCATCCAGATCTTTCTGGGTTTTCTCGTGGTCCGGCTGGGCGTGATGAAATTTGAAGACAGCAAGATCCTCTCCGCTTTCGCCCTGTACGTGGTGACGCCCTGCGCCATGCTGGACGCTTTTCAATATCCCTTCAGCCCGGACAAGCTCAGCGGCATGGGCGTGAGCCTGCTGGGTTCCCTGCTGACGGTGGGCGTCTTCGCGCTGCTGGGGCTGCTGGCCCGGCGTCTGCTGCACTGGAACGCGGTGGAGACCTGCTCGCTGGAATACCCCAACGCGGGCAACTTCATGATCCCCCTGGTGGCAAGTGTCCTGGGCGGGGAGGGGCTCATCTATCTCAGCCCCTGCTTCATCCTAATGAACCTCCTGATCTTCACCCACTGCCAGGCGGTGCTCAGCGGGGTGAAGAAATTCAGCTTCTCCATCTTTTACAAGAATATCGTGCTGGTGGCCGTCCTGGTCGGCTTTGTGATGTTTCTGCTGAACTGGCAGCTGCCCGGCATCCTGGGGGAGACCGTGTCCGCCTTCGGCGCTATGCTGGGGCCGGTATACATGTTCACCGTGGGCATGATCCTGGGCAACGCCCAGCTGAAAAAGGTCTTCACCAACCGCCGGGCCTACCTGGTCTCCCTGGGCAGGCTGCTGCTCTGCCCCCTGGCGGTGCTGCTGCTCCTGCTGGCGCTGGGGCTGTTTCGCATCCACCCCCAGGCACGGGAGATCCTCACCGTGGTGGTGCTGACCGCCGGCGCGCCCGCCGCCGTTCTGGTGACCCAGTTTGCCCAGCTGTACCGCAGCGAGCAGGAGGCCCAGTTTGCCGGCAGCGTGAACATCATGTCCACCCTGCTGTGTCTGCTGACCATGCCCGCCGTCTCCTGGCTGTATCAGGGCCTGGTCTACGGATTCGGCTCTTGACAAAATGCATCTTTATCCATTATAATGCCCACAGTTGAATATTCCCTTCCCCACCACCGGGTGCGGGAGCATATAAGGGGTTCGGGACCCGGCCGTAGGTACGGCGTGCGCGGCACGTTATAAGGCTGGTCCCGGACCCCTTATTTCATGATACAAGGAGGAACAGCAGCATGAACATCAAGCCCTTCAAGGTAGAGGAGTGGATGAACGCCTATGAGACCGGCGCCCGCTACAACATCGCCGAGACCTGTGTGGACTCCATCTCTCTGGACGAGCTGTGGGCGCTCAGCGGCGTGGACAAGCAGGCCTTCTGGGAAGAGGTCTGTGCCCGGCGCATGACCTACGGCTACATCGAGGGCCACCCGGATTTCCTCCGGGGCATCTGCGGCCTGTACAGGACCGTCAAGCCGGAAAACATCGTCACCACCCACGGCGCCGCCGGGGCCAACCACCATGTGTTCTACTCCCTGGTGGAGCCGGGGGACCGGGTGGTCAGCGTCATGCCCAGCTACCAGCAGCTTTATTCCATTCCCGAGGCCTATCAGGCGGAGCTGCAGATCCTGCCCCTGCGGGAAGAAAACGGCTACCTGCCGGACCCGGATGAGCTGCGCCGCCTGGCTGTGCCCGGCACCAAGCTCATCTGCATCAACAACCCAAACAACCCCACCGGCGCGTTGATGGATGAGGCGCTGCTGCGGCAGATCGCGGACATCGCCCGGGAGGCCGGCTCCTATCTTCTCTGCGACGAGGTCTACCGCCACCTGACCCAGGAGGACGTCTGGAGTCCTTCCATCGCAGACCTGTACGAAAAGGGCATCTCCGTCAGCAGCATGTCCAAGGTCTTTTCCCTGGCCGGGCTGCGTCTGGGCTGGATCGCCAGCCACGACGAGGATGTGCTGCGCGCCTGCCTGTCCCACCGGGACTACAACCACATCAGCTGCGGTATGCTGGATGAGCGCATCGCCGCCGTGGCTCTGGGCGCGAGGGACGCTTTGCTTGCCCGCAGCCGCAGGATCGTCCGGGAAAACCTGCAGATCCTGGATGACTGGGTGCAGAGAGAGCCGCGCATCCACTATGTCAAGCCCCGGGCGGGCACCACGGCGCTGGTCTTTTATGATTATGACCTGGAGTCCTACGCGTTCTGTGAGCGGATGTATCACGCCACCGGCGCCTTCGTCACCCCCGGCGACTGCTTTGAAATGCCCCGCAGCTTCCGCGTGGGCTACGCCGGCGATCAGGAGGAGCTGCGTCAGGGTCTGGCCGCCGTCAGCGCCTTTCTGCGGCAGCTGGAAAAGGAGGAACGGGCATGAAGCCATTGAGCGACCGGGTCAACAGCTTTACCGATTCCGTCATCCGCCGCATGACCCGCATCAGCGACGCCTGCGGCGCCATTAACCTGTCCCAGGGCTTCCCAGACTTCGATCCGCCCAGAGAGCTGATGGACGCCCTGGCCAAGGCGGCCTATGCGGGCCCACACCAGTATTCCGTCACCTACGGCGCGCCCAATCTCCGTGAGGCCTTGGCCCAAAAGCACAGCCGCATCGTGGGCCGCCCCATCGACCCGGAGAGCCAAGTGCTGGTCACCTGCGGCGGCACCGAGGCCATGATGGCCGTGATGATGAGCATCTGCAATCCCGGGGACAAGGTGCTGGTCTTTTCCCCCTTTTATGAAAACTACGGGGCCGACGCCATCCTCTCCGGCGCCCAGCCCATCTACATCCCCCTGGTCCCGCCGGACTACGGCTTCGACCTGTCGCTGATCGAGCAGGGCTTTCAGCAGGGGGCCAAGGCCATCATCATCTGCAACCCCTCCAACCCCTGCGGCAAGGTGTTCACCCGGGAGGAGCTGCTGGCCATCGGAGCTCTGGCGGAGCGGTACGACGCCTACATCGTCACCGACGAGGTGTACGAGTATCTGGTCTACGAGCCCCACGTGCATACCTGCATGGCTTCCCTGCCGGGCATGTTCGAGCGGACCGTCACCTGCAATTCCCTGTCCAAGACCTATTCCATCACCGGCTGGCGGCTGGGCTATGTGATCGGCCCGGAAGAGGTGGTGGAGATGGCCAAGAAGGTCCACGACTTTCTGACCGTGGGCGCGCCCGCGCCCCTGCAGGAGGCCGCGGTGGTGGGCCTGCACTTTGACGGCAGCTATTATGAGCGTCTGCGGGCGCTCTACACGGAGAAGCGCGCCTATTTCCTCCACGGTCTGGACCGGATCGGGCTGAAGCACAACGTGCCCCAGGGCACCTATTTCGTGCTGATCGACATCCAGGATTTTCTGGACCTGCCCCGCTTCCGGGGCTGGACGGATCTGGAATTCTGCGAGTGGATGGCCCGGGAGATCGGCGTGGCCGCCGTGCCCGGCTCCAGCTTCTTCAAGGAAGATGTGAACAACCTGATCCGCCTGCATTTTGCCCGGGAGCAGGCCACCATGGACGAGGCCCTGCGCCGGCTGGCAAAGCTGTGCGCCCTCCTTGACAAAGGCTGACGCGCCCCATACAATGGGAACAGTACAAGTGTAAGGAGACTGCCATGAAGATCCGGATCATCTGCTGCGGGGAATCCCGCTTCCATCCGCCCAAACGCTGCACGGCCCAGGTCTTTCAGGCCTATTGCGCCGGGGAGGCGGACCGGGCGATCCGTAAGGAGCAGGTCCATCCCCTGCGAGCGGAGGGCCGGGCGATCTATACCGCGCCGGGACAGGCCGCCCAACAGACCGCGGCGCTGTTTTACGGAGACGCTGAGACCGTGGAGGAGCCGCTGCTGGCCGCTGTTCCCGTGGGCGTCGGCGGTACGGGTGAGCGGACGCTCCCCCGTTGGCTGTGGCAGTTTCTATTGTGGCTGTGGCGCTTTTTCGGCGCCGGGAAGCAGCCCGCCATCGACCAGGCCGAGCGGCTGATCCAAAAGCTGGAGGCCTCCGGGGAGGACTGCATCCTGATCTGCCAGGCCTCCTTTGTGAAGATCCTGCTGGACCGCTTCCGGCGGCATGGCGGAGTCATCACCCGGAGCGGCGTCTTCCGTCTGCGGCCGCTGGAGCAGATCCTCGTCACCCGGCGGGACATGCACTGCGGCGGCTGCCAGCACAACTGCCTGCTCTCCAATCCCGGCTGCGGCGTTGGCCGCGACAAGGCCGCCCGCAAAAGCCGCTGAATGGCAATTCCGAATAAAGGACCCCGCCCGCCTGCGATTCTGCAGGCGGGCGGGGCTTTCTTTATTTCGCGTCTTTGGCCTGTTTGATGGACAGGCTGATGCGCTTTTTCTTTTCGTCCACGTCCAGGACCAGGACCTCCACCACATCCCCAACGGACAGCACCTCCGAAGGGTGCTTGATGAAGCGGTCAGAGATCTGGGAAATGTGCACCAGGCCGTCCTGGTGTACGCCGATATCCACAAAGGCGCCAAAGTCGATGACGTTGCGCACGGTGCCGCTGAGCTTCATGCCCGGCTTCAGATCGCTGATGGACAGCACGTCCGTGCGCAGGATGGGCTGGGGCAGGCTGTCCCGGATATCCCGCCCGGGCTTGAGCAGCTCGGACACCAGATCCCGGAGGGTGGGCAGGCCCACGCCGATCTCCGCCGCCGCCTTCTCCTCTCCGTAGGCCTTCACCGCGGCTGGCAGGTCGGCCAGCTTTCCGGCGCGCACGTCCGCCAGACTGTGCCCGGTCAGCTTCAGCAGCGCCTCGGCGGCGGCATAGCTCTCCGGGTGCACGGCGGTGTTGTCCAGCACGTTTTCGCTCTCTGGCAGACGCAGGAAGCCCGCGCACTGCTGGAAGGCCTTGGGCCCCAGTTTGGGCACCTTCTGCAGCTGGGCGCGCTTGGCAAAGGGGCCGTTGGCCTCCCGGTAGCTGACGATATTCTTGGCCGTCACCGCCGTGAGACCGGAGACCCGGCGCAGCAAAGAGGGCGAGGCGGTGTTCACGTCCACGCCCACCGCGTTGACGCAGTCCTCCACCACCGCATCCAGGGCCTCGCTCAGCTGCTTTTCCGGCATATCGTGCTGGTACTGCCCCACGCCGATGGCCTTGGGCTCGATCTTCACCAGCTCCGCCAGCGGGTCCTGCAGCCGACGCGCAATAGACACCGCGCTGCGCAGGTTCACGTCGTACTGGGGGAATTCCTCCGCGCCCAGGGGACTGGCGGAATACACGGAGGCGCCCGCCTCCGAGACGATCATGTAGCTCAGGTTTGCGCCCTGGGCGTTCTCCTGGCGGATCAGCTCCACCGCCATCTGCTCGGTCTCCCGGCTGGCGGTGCCGTTGCCGATGGCGATATGCTCCACGCCGTATTTGCGCACCAGGCCTGCCAGTTTCCCGATGGCTTCGTTCTTCTGCTTCTCCCCATAGGTGGGATAGACCACCGCCGTGTCCAGCACCTTGCCGGTGCCGTCCACTACGGCCACCTTGCAGCCCATGCGGTAGCCCGGGTCCAGGCCCATGGTGACCTTGCCCTTCACCGGCGGCTGCATCAGCAGCGGCCGCAGGTTCAGCGCAAACTGGCCGATGGCCCCCTCGCAGGCGGTGTCCGTCAGCTCCGTGCGGGTCTCCCGCTCCATGGAGGGAAACAGCAGCCGGTCGTAGGCGTCCAGGGCCGCGGCCTTCACAAAGTCCATGGCCCGGCTGCCCGGGATCACCACCGCCCGGTATACCGTCTGCATGGCCCGCTCGCGGTCCAGCAGCAGAGACACCTTCAAAAACTTTTCTTTCTCGCCCCGGTTGACGGCCAGCACCTGGTGCCCCTGGAGCCGGGACACGCTCTGGGTGAAGTCATAATACAGCCGGTAGACACTGTCCTCCTCCGTGGCCGCCTCGCTGTGCAGCTGGCCGCTGCGGCGGATCAGCTCCCGGAGGCTCTTGCGCAGGGAGGCGTCGTCGCTGATCCATTCGGCGATGATGTCGCTGGCCCCGGCCAGAGCGTCCTCTACCGTCTCCACACCCTTTTCCGCGTCCACGTAGTCCGCCGCCGCAGCCTCCGGTGCCGGGCAGTCCCGCCCCTGCTGAAACAGCAGCTGAGCCAGGGGCTCCAGGCCCTTCTCCCGTGCCACGGTGGCGCGGGTGCGGCGCTTTTGCTTATAGGGCCGGTACAGGTCCTCCAGCTCGGAGAGGGTCCCGGCCGCGTCGATCGCCGCGCGCAGCTCCTCTGTCAGCTTTCCCTGGCTCTCAATGGCGCTGAGCACGGTTTCCCGCCGCTCCTGCAGGCCCCGCAGGTATTGGAGCCTGGTCTCCAGCGTGCGCAGGGTGGTATCGTCCATGCCGCCGTGGAGCTCTTTGCGGTAACGGGCGATGAAAGGGATGGTGTTGCCCTCGTCCAGCAGACGCACCACATTCTCCACATATTCCGCCTTTTGCTGCAGCTCCTGTGCCAGGATCTGGATCATATCGTTCATGCTTTATCCTCGTATCCTTTTGATTTGCCCCCGCCTCCGCGGGACACAGCTTTTCGATTATATCACAGAAAGGCGCGGCGATTCAATCAGGAATCACCGCGCCTTGCCGTGTTCTATCTTTTCGTTTCGTGGGGCTTTGTTCTCAGCGCCGCTGGCGGGTCGCCGCCCCGATCCGACTGTGCATATACGCCATCAGCAGCAGGAGCACGCCCAGAAATATCGGCAGGAAGCGGGTCCCGGTCCGGTGGGTCAGCAGGCCGAAAAAGGGCGGCATCAGCGAGGTGCCCACATAGGCGCTGGCCATCTGTACACCCACGATGGCCTGGGACCGCTCACGTCCGAAGTGGGCGGGGGTGGCGTGAATCAAGCTGGGATAGACCGGCGCACAGCCCAGGCCCACCAGTATGAAGCCCAACAGTGCCAGGGCGTTTGCCGCCGGGATCAGGATACACAGCACGCCCAGGGCGATGATCCCCTCGCCCAGATGCACCATTTGATCGTCATTGAGCTTCATGGTGACAAAGCCGCTGGCAGCCCGGCCTAGGGTGATGCCCAGATAAAAGAGACTGCCGCAGCGGGCCGCGGTGACCTCCGCCACGCCCCGGGCCGTCACCAGATAGCTGCTGGCCCAGAGTCCGGTGGTCTGCTCCAAAGCACAGTAGCAGAAGAAGCAGAGCATGGTCTCTTTCGCCCCCGGCAGCCTTGCGAGGGCGGGGAGGTGCAGGACTTCGGCCTTTGTCTCCCCATCGCTTGCCTCTGCGCCGGTGGTCTTTTGCCGCCAGAGGGGGAGGCTGCCGAAAAGCACCGCCACCAGTACGAATTGCAGCAGGGAGATCACCCTATAGCCGCTGTTCCACAGTCCGCCGCGGTAGAGCACCGCGCCCATGATGGCAGGACCCAGGGAGGCGCCCACGCCCCACATGCAGTGCAGCCAGCTCATATGGCGGCTTTCAAAGTGCAGGGCCACAAAGTTGTTGAGAGCCGCGTCCACGCTGCCGGCGCCCAGCCCGTAAGGCACCGCCCACAGGCACAGCAGCCAAAAGCGGTGGCTGAAAGAGAAGCCCAGCATGGCTGCCGCCGTCATCAGCACGCTGACCGCCGTGATCTTCCCGGTACCGAAGCGTCGGATCAGCCGGTCGCTGCACAGGCTGGAGATCACGGTGCCCACGGCGATGATCATGAACACCGCACCGGAGGCGGACAGGCCCACTCCCAGTTCCTGATACATGACCGGCCAGGCGGAGCCCAGCAGGGAGTCCGGCAGGCCCAGGCTGATGAAGGCGAGATAGATAATCAAAAGCAGCATACGGTTGCGCTCCTTTATTTCCTCACTTGACAATGCAATTATATCATCATATGATAAAAAGGAATAGAATAATATCCCCAGGATAATGCGATAAAATCGTCAAAAGGAGCAAATTCCATGGCAGTCAAACGATGCGACGTCATAACCGATCTCTCTGGCCGGGAGCTCACGGCCCACGGCAGCCCCGCCTTTCCCATCGCCTGTTACGACCATGATTTCCGGGACAGCGACGTTTCCTGGCACTGGCACGAGGAATTAGAAGCCGTCGCCGCCGTCATGGGCGACACCCTGGTACAGACCAGCCGGGGCGCGCTGTTAGTGCCCGAGGGCTGCGGCTTCTTTCTCCCCTCCGGCGTACTGCACGCCTGCGTCCCGGTGCAGGGTAGCGACTGCGCCTATCACTCTCTGGTGTTCCACGCCCGCCTGGTGGGCGGCAGCATGGAAAGCGTGTTCTGGCAGCGCTACCTCACACCCCTGCTGGAGCGCTGCCCCCGGGAGGCTGTTCTGCTGCGCGGAGACGTCTCCTGGCAGGCGGAGGCTCTGGGCGCCATTGAGACCGCCTGGCAGCTGTGCGTTGCGGAGCCGGAAGACTACGAATTTTCCGTGCGGGAGCACTTGTCCCGGCTGATCCTGCTCCTGTCCCACAACTTGAGCCCGGCGGGAAACCAGACCGGCCGGGCGGATCAGGTCAAAGAGGACCGGATCAAAGCCATGCTGCTCTTCATTCAAGAGCATTACGCAGAGGACATTCGCATTGCCCAGATCGCAGCCAGCGCCGCCGTCAGTGAGAGCGAATGCCTGCGCTGCTTCCAGCAGTTGATCGGTACCACGCCCAACCGCTATCTGATCCGATACCGGCTGGACCGGGCGGAGGAGCTGCTGAAAACCACAGCGCTCAGCATCACGGAGATCGGCGGCCGCTGCGGCTTCCGGGAGATGAGCTACTTCGCCAAGGCCTTTCGGCTGCGCTTCGGGCAAAGCCCCAGCCAGTGGCGGAAGGAGCCGTCATGACCCGATCGGGCGGATGCCGATTCTTAGAAGTTTCTTACAAAAGCACCTGTGGAGCACAGGGATTTTGGGGGATTCACGGGCATTGTGGGACTTCCCGTTTTTGGGTAAACTGTAAACACGAACCTTGATAGAGGCGCGCCTTGCAATCAGTATCGCTCCGCACACGACTTGCCGGTCGGTGGAGGGGGAAAGGCACAGACGCCGAAGTGGACCGTCCACGGCAAGGGCCCTCCGCCGGGCCAGGGGAGAATATCTCCTGGACTGTTGCACATATGTGCGGAGCACCAGCAGTCCTCTACCTGATCCTGGGCTTCGTCGCCGCTTGAGGATTTCCATTGCATGGGCCGCCAGCCTGTGGTACAATATGCGATATCATGATTTCAGCATTAAGGAGACCGGTATATGGAACGGATGGGTTTTCTGATCAGCCACAAAAATAATGAGCAGCGCCGGGCACTTCTGCCCCAGGATTTGGAACAGATCCGGCATGTGGACCGGCTGGTATTTGAGACCGGCTATGGGCTGGCTCTGGGATATAGTGATGAGGAGTATCGGGCCGCCGGCAGGACCACCTGATCTGCCGGGAGGACCTGGCCAAAATGCGGCCGGGGACCATGCTCATCGACGTGGCCTGCGATCCCCATATGGGGATCGAGACCTCCCATGAGACCACCATTGACGACCCGGTCTATGTGGTGGACGGCGTGATCCACTACGCGGTGGACAACACCCCCGCCATGTTCCCCAAGACAGTGTCCACGGTGCTCAGCGAAAGCTTCGCCCCTTATGTGGACTCCATTTTGGAGGACAGGCTGCCCGAGGCCCTGGAGAAGGCCATGGTCATCCGCGACGGGCAGATCCTGGACGAGCGCATCCGGGCCTTCCGAGAAGCCAGAGGTCTGGCCTGTTCCTTTTGAGCGAAACGCAAAAAGATCCCCCGGCGGAACCCTTGGTTCCTCCGGGGGATTTGCTTTGGATCTTCACATCATACGCAGGATGTTGTCCATCGCGAAGGCCAGGTTCTCCCGGGAGAAAGCCTTGCTGACGGACAGATCCTGGGGCAGCCGGTTGATGGTGAAAATGGCCTTGACGCCCTCTTCATAGGCGGGCTCCATGCCCAGGTCCGAGCCGCCTACCACCGCAATGACGGGCTTTGCCTGCTTCTTGGCCCGGCGGGCCACGCCGATGACCACCTTACCGCGCAGGCTCTGGCTGTCGATCTTGCCCTCGCCGGTGAAGATCACGTCCGCGTCGGAGATGAGCGAATCGAAGGCCACCGTGTTCAGCACGGTCTCAATGCCCATCTGCAGGGTGGAATCAAAGAACGCCATCATACCCACGCCCATGGCGCCGGCGGCGCCGCCGCCGGGGACCTGCGTCAGATCCCGTCCCAGATCGCGCTTGATCACCTCGCCCAGATGGCGCAATCCCGCGTCCAGCGCCTTGACCATTTCGGGGTCCGCGCCCTTCTGGGGGCCGAAAACATAGGCCGCGCCGGTCTCGCCATACATGGGGTTGTCGATGTCGCACATGGTGACCAGCTCGATCCCCCGGAGCAGCTCGCTCTTGCCGGACAGGTCGATCCTGTCCACGTCGATCAGGCTGCCGCCGGTGGGGACGAAGGCCCTGCCGTCCTTGTCCAGGAATTTCACGCCGATGGCGGCTGCCGCGCCGCAGCCCGCGTCGTTGGTGGCGCTGCCGCCCAGTCCCACGATGATCTTGCTGACGCCGCGCCCTGCTGTGTCCAGGATCAGCTCGCCCACGCCGTAGGTGGTAGTCTTGCCGGGGTCCCGGCGGCCCTCCACCAGAGGCAGGCCCGCGCAGGCGGCCATCTCCACCACGGCGGTTTTGCCGTTGTCGATCAGGCCATAGAAGGCCTCCATGGGCTCAAAGTACGGGTTCTTGACTTCCAGCCAGACTTTCTCGCCGCCAAGGGCGGTCAGGAAAGCGTCCACGCTGCCCTCACCGCCGTCGGCCACGGGGATGGACAGGACCTCACAGCCGGGGAATCGGGCTTCGATGCGGGACTTCATAATGGCGCAAATCTCCGCGGAAGACAGCGTCCCTTTAAACGAATCCGGGATCAGTACTGCTTTTTTCATAATCACACCTCATGTCGTTCGATCCATCCGCTTTTCACACACGGTCAAAATGGAAAACGCTTGCTTCACTCTGTTTTCATCATATCATATCCCCTGTTTTTTGCAATTGAAAAAACAGATATATTTACATATAATACTAAAAAAGGAAAGTACTCCGCCGGAAAGGAGGCCCCCTATGCTCAGAGCGAAAAACGGCTGCCTGTCCCTGGGGACGGGCAAAATGGACTATATCCGCTTCGGCTCAGGCCCGCGGAGCCTGGTGATGCTGCCCGGCGTGGGCGACGGTTTGAAGACCGTGCGGGGCATGGCCCTGCCCTTCTCCCTGCTCTACCGCGCCATGGCCCGGGATTTTACGGTATACGTATTCAGCCGCCGCAGACAGCTCAGTCCCCACACGACGACTCGGGAAATGGCGGCGGATGTGGCGGCCGCCATGGACGCGCTTGGTCTGTCGGAGGCTGCGGTGCTGGGCGTCTCCCAGGGCGGCATGATCGCCCAATGGCTGGCCATCGATCACCCGGAAAAGCTAAGCCGCCTGGTACTGGCCGTGACCCTCTCCAAGCCGAACGCGGCAGTGGAGACCGTTGTCTCCGGCTGGCTGGAGATGGCGGAGCGGGGCGACTACAAGGGGATCCTGCTGGACACGGCGGAGCGCTCTTATTCTCCGAAGCGCCTGCGCCGGGCTCGGCTCAGCTATGGCCTGCTGGGAAATGTCGGGAAGCCCCGATCCTTCGAGCGCTTTCGGATCCAGGCCGAGTCCTGCGTCACCCACAATGCCTATGCGGAGCTTCCCCGCATCGTCTGCCCCACGCTGGTGATCGGCGGGACGGAGGACGCCATCGTCACCGGACAGGCGTCAAGGGAGATCGCCTCGCAGATCCCCGGCTGTGAGCTGTATCTGTATGCGGGGCTGAGCCACGGTCTCTACGAGGAGGCCCCGGACTTTCTCCCCCGCGTCATGGATTTCTGCCGCTGAAAGGAGAGAAAAGCATGGATAAAGTCTTGTTTCGACAGGCCATCGGAAAGTTTCTCAGCGGCCTGCTGCTGGTGGGTCTGCTGCTGTTTCTCCCGGCGGGGACCTTTGCCTACTGGCAAGCCTGGCTGCTGCTCGGCGTTTTATTCGTCCCCATGTTTTTTGCGGGGCTGATCATGCTGCGCAGGAGCCCGGAGCTGCTGCGAAAGCGCCTGAATGCCAGAGAGGAGCAGATGGAGCAGAAAAGCGTTCTGCTGCTGAGCGGCCTGATGTTTCTGGCGGCCTTTCTCCTGGCCGGGCTGGGCCGTCGCTTCCACTGGTCCCTCCTGCCGCGCGCTGTGTCCTGGACGGCGGCGGTGATCTTTCTGCTGGCCTACGCCCTGTACGCGGAGGTCCTGCGGGAAAACGTCTACCTGTCCCGGACCGTGGAGGTGCAGGAGGGCCAGACGGTCATCGACACCGGGCTCTACGGGCTCGTCCGCCATCCCATGTATACCAGCACCGTATTCCTCTTCCTCTCCATGCCCCTGATCCTGGGCTCGCTCCCCGCCTTCGCCGTCATGCTGCTGTACATCCCCATCATCGTCAAGCGCATCCGGAATGAGGAGGCCGTGCTGGCGGAGGGTCTGCCGGGTTATGCCGATTACATGCGGCGGGTGAAGTACCGGCTGGTCCCCCACCTCTGGTGAAGCCCGGCCGCCTGTCCATTAAAACAGACCCAAAGCAGCGCCGTCCGATCAAGCGGCGCTGTTTTTTCGCGGTCGAGTGTCACTTGACCACAGCTTCCCTTTTGTGCCGTACAATGCAGCTGTAATCACAAAACCGACAACAGAAAGGAAGAGGGAACATGAGCAAAACAGAACTGGTTTTCATCCTGGACATGAGCGGCTCCATGGAACACCTGACCGACGACACCATCGGCGGCTTCAACAGCGTCCTCAAAGAACAGGCGGTCAAAGACGGCGAGGCCCTGGTGACCACCTATCTCTTCAACAACGACAGCTTTATGCTCCACGACCGGCTCCCCATCGGCGAGGTCGCGCCAATGACCAGGGACGACTACCGGGCGGGCGGCTGTACGGCCCTGGTGGACGCCTTGGGCGAGGCCATCCATCACATTACAGGCATCCACCGCTACGCCCGGAAAGAGGACGTCCCGGAGCACACGATATTCGTCATCACCACCGACGGCATGGAGAACGCCAGCCACCGCTACTCCGCCGGGCAGGTGAAGCAGATGATCCGCCACGAGCAGGAGAAGTACGGCTGGGAGTTCATCTTCCTGGCAGCCAACATCGACGCGGTGGAAACGGCCAAAAGCTACGGCATCGACGCGAAGACCGCGGTCAACTATATGCCAGACGTCTGCGGCACCACCATGGCCTTCGAGGCGATCAATCTTGCCGTCGGGAGCGCCCGGAGCGGCGCCCGGCTGAACAGGGATCAAGGCTGGCGCCGGTCCGCAGACAGGGACTACCAAAAGCGCAAAAAGTAAGGTATAATACTTTGTAGAAGCAGACAGGGGGGATCTTCATGGCATTCACCATCGTGCGCAACGATATCGTCCGAATGGAAGTCGACGCTATCGTAAACTCCACCAACGAGTGGTTCAAGGTGGGCGGCGTGGGCGTAGACGCGGGTATCCGCCATGCGGCGGGCCCCGGACTGGACGCCGAGCTGGCGGCGATCGGTTTCTGCCCTCCGGGCTCATCGGTGATCACCGGGTCCTATGGGATCTCCTCCTGTCGGTACATCATCCACACGGTAGGCCCCATCTATCGGGGCGGCCTGCACGGGGAGGCGGAGCAGCTGCGCAGCTGTTACCGCAGCATCCTGGCCCTGGCACGGGAAAGCGGCTGCCGCTCCGTGGCCATCCCCTTCCTCTCCGCCGGCGCCTACGCCTACCCTAAGAAGGAGGCCTATCAGATCGCCACCTCCTGCATCCGGGAATTTCTGTTCTCCCTGCCGGAGGATGAGGACATGATGATCTACCTGGTCCTGTTCGACCAGGCTTCCGTGGAGCTGGGCAACAAGATCGACGGCGGCATACAGGAGCAGATCTCTCCTGCGTATCCGATGGCGAAAAAAGCGCGGCTCGGCTCTCTCTTTCGGCCGCATAACCGGCCGGCGCAGTTCGATCCGGGCGAGCTGGCGTCCGGCCCCTTTGATGTCTCGGCTCCCCAGGCGCAGGCGCCGGCAGAACATACGATGTCCTTCTTCGTGGAGGATACCGAGGCCCTCGGTTCCGCCGCAGCTGCCGCCATGCCGGACTATACGGAGCAGGATCTGTCCTTTGCGGAGATGTGCGAATGGTGGTGCGCGCAAAAGGGGCTGTCCAAAAAGGAATTTTACATCTGCTCCAACATCAACAAAGCCATGTTCTGGAACATGAAGCACCACCCGGATCAGATCCCCCGCAAGACCAACGCCCTGGCCTGTGCCGTCGGGCTGCGGCTGGATTACGAGCAGGCCCAGGATCTGCTGATGCGGGCCGGGATGACCCTGTCCCGCTACCATGCGCTGGACCGGACGGTGGAGCGTTTCATCCGCAGCGGCAATTTCAACATTTACGAGATCAACGAGACCCTGTTTGAACAGGATCTGCCCCTGCTGGGGGCATGCTGAACCAGGAAAGGAGAATGCTTATGATCGGCGCCATTTTGGGCGATATGGTGGGCTCCCGCTTTGAGTTCCACAACCATTTATCCAAAGACTTTGACTTTTTGACAAAGCACTCGGAATTTACCGACGACAGTGTTATGACCTGTGCCGTGGCACAAGCACTGATGGACAGCAAAGAGGACTTTTCAGACCTGCAGGAAAAGGCCGTGGCGGCCATGCAGCGCATCGGACGGCAGTTTCCCAACTGCGGCTATGGCCGGCGTTTTTGCGGCTGGATGTTCTCGGACGACCCGCAGCCCTACAACAGCTGCGGCAACGGCTCCGCCATGCGCGTCAGCCCCGTGGGCTTCGCAGCCCGGGATGTGGATGAGGCGAAGGCGCTCTCCGCGGCGGTCACCCGGGTGACCCACGATCACCCCGAGGGCATGAAGGGCGCGGAGGCCACGGCGGTGGCCATCGTCCTGGCCCGCCAGGGCAAGACCAAGGAAGAGATCTGCCGGGCCATGGAGGCCTATTATGATCTGTCCATGAGCGTGGACGCCTACCGCCGCACATGGCAGGGCCACGGAAAGGAGATCTGTCAGGTAGCGGTCCCTCAGGCGCTGGTCTGCTTTCTGGAGGGTGAGGATTACGAAGACGTCATCCGCAACTGCATCTCCATCGGCGGCGACAGCGACACCATTGCCGCCATCGCCGGTGGGATTGCCGAGGCCTTTTACGGTGTTCCCGAGGACTTCGTCCGGCAGGCGAAGGCCAGGCTGGACCCGCGGCTGCTGACTGTGGTCGAGGACTTCCGGAGCTGGCTTGCCGCCAGAGCCTCGGTCTAAAACCTTCGAGCAAAGGCCGAAACCCACATATGAAAAGAGCTGTGATGCCCGGGTGTGCAAAACACACCTTTTCATCACAGCTCTGTTTTTTTAGGAGCGGCCGAGAAAGATACGATTTAAGACTGATCGCCGCGCCGTTTGAACAGCAGGACGATGAAGTAGCCGAGCAAGGCCGCAGCGCCTGCTCCAGAGCACAGCGAAGCACGCTGTTCCGATTGGTCATGTTGATGAAATTGGCGCCGAACGGGCTGTGTTGGAAGGCTTGTCCACCTCTGTAACGCGCTTGTATGCTGAGGTGCCGAAGGCGCCAACCATGTTAACCATGGAAGTACTGGAAACGCCCCGGCCATGGCAGGTGCTGGTAGCGCCGCCGGCATCTGTCAGCTTCCTGCTGAGAGGCACCGCAGCGGGGTCATAGACCTGATCAGGGTATGCTGTGGCGGTGTCGAAGTACAGCTTTTTGTTATCCTGCTAGTCCTTCATATACATGGTATATAACAAGGCCGGGTTTCATTCAATGAAAAAAGGATTATTGCAGCTTTTTTCTATGCTCTCGTTGTTTTTTGTATTATTGAGCATAAACGCAGCCTTTTCAGCGATTTATACGCGCAGCAGTCTTCTATATAAACACAAGCCCGCGCCGTGACTACAGGAGTCGCGGCGCGGGCTTGTGTTTATACAGGTCCATTCCCATATCACTTATATAGTTCCTGCTCCAACAATCGGGCAAAGCGTTCCAGGCCCGCCTGGTCGACGGCGGAAAAGCGGCCAGGCTCCGGGCTGTCGATGTCCAGCACCCCGACGACCTTCCCCCCGGCGTGCAGCGGGATCACGATCTCGGAAGCGGAGGCGGCATCGCAGGCGATATGACCGGGGAAGCGGTGCACATCCTCCACCCGCTGTGTTTGATCCAGCCGGGCTGCCGTCCCGCAGACGCCCCGCCCGAAGGGGATCTCGATGCAGGCGGGCTTCCCCTGGAAGGGGCCCAGGACCAGCAAGTCTCCCTGGGCCAGATAGAAGCCGGCCCAGTTGACGGCTTCCAGACTCTCATACAGGAGGGCAGCCGCGTTGGCAAGGTTCGCGGTAGTGTGCGGAACGCCGCGGATCAGCGCGGCCAGCCTCTCCTGCAGCGCGCTGTAATCGGTCTCATATGCCATGTTTTCTCCTCCCCGCTTACGCGGCGGCGTATTTCAGTCAAAATCCAACACGCGGCACATGCGGATCAGCGTGAGCCGGTTGCGGATGGCGGCGGAGATGGGCAGCATCTCATCCGCCAGGGCCGGGTCGATGCCGATATGCTCCGGCAGGTACTTGGAGCCCACCGCCTTGTACAGGGCTTCCATCTCCTCCACAGGCGGGATGGAAGCGATGATTCGGCGGATCTCCTCCCAGTGGTCCACAATGTTCTGAGGATCGAAGCTGGCCAGCACGTCGTTCTCGTTTTCCTGCATGATCCCGTCGCAAAGGCGCTGGCCGAACTTCTCCAGCACCCATTCCCGCTTCAGCGGCTCAAAGGGCTTGGCCCTGGGCGTCAGCGCCGCCAGGCGGTGATACTCCTTCACGGCGGCGAAGGTCCCTACGCCCACGCACTCGCCGTGGATGCCCTCGGCCTTCTCAAAGCGGGGCGGGTGCATCTCTACCAGATGGGCCATCAGATGCTCCGCGCCGGAGGCCGCCCGGGAATTTTCCCACAGCTGCATGGTCAGGCCGCTCTTCATCTGGGCCATGGTCATGGCCTCGTAGTCCACCTCGCCGGTGGCGGCCATCTTGTCCGCCGCGGCGCGCATGATCTGCAGCGCGTCCTCGGCCAGGCCCGCCACCATGGGGCAATAGTCCTCCCCGGAGACCAGGGCAGACATCTTCCAATCGGCCAGGGAGATGTATTTGGACAGGATGTCGTTGATGCCACTGGCCACCAGACGCATGGGTGCGCCCTTGATGATGTCCAGGTCCGCCACCACCAGAGCCGGGGCCTTCATGCGGATGGACTTTTTCTGGCCTTTGAGGATCACCGAGCAGATGCTGGCGGTAAAGCCGTCGGAGCTGGCCAGGGTCGGCACAGCCACAAAGGGGATACCCAGCTTGTAGGCCGGGTACCGGCCGAAGTCCATGATGGTCCCGGCCCCATAGGCGATGAGCACCTCGGGCTTGTCCAGCCGGGTCATCATATCCTCGATGAGCACATCCTCCGAGCGCAGGCCCTGGGCCGGGAGCACGATCTCCTGATCGGCTTTGATGTGCTTGCCCTCGGTGAGCTCGTAGATGATGCTGTCATAGATGACGGTGCGGCGCAGGCCGGCCAGTCCCGCTTCCTCCATGTACTTTTCAAAATTGGCGATGGCGTTGTATTCCACGACCACCAGCCGGGTCTCCAGCTCGTGATCCTTGCCGCAGGCACAAGCCCCTGCGTAGGGAGAACAGTCCAGTATCATTCGTTTTTACCTCGCTTATTGAATTTGTTTCCTGTCGTTCATTTTAATACATTCCCTCCCCAGGGTCAACACCGGGAACCGGAACAGAATAAGCCGACGCACAAAACACAAAAAGCGGGCGATATATCCCCGCTTTTTCGTGCCTTGCTTCGGACTGTGTTTTTGCTCAGGCCCGGGACTTGTTCGCCCGGTTGAAGGGGCAGCGTTTGCCGATGCACTGGTTGTTCTGCGCCGCATGGGTACACAGGACCTCCGGCTTCTCCATCTCCACGCCGAACTGCTCTTTTACGAAATCGACGGCGCAGAGGATGGACAGAAAGGAATCCCGCTTGCAGCAGCGGGGGCCGCCGATCTCGCCGATGGCGGCCAGGGATCTTGCCGTCATCCTGTGGGCGAGCGCAAAGGGCTCTACGGACAGCGGTGTGGATCGGGAGAGGATGGATACGAACATCCCCGAGCTGATGCCCGCGCCGCAGGCGCCCCAGAAGCCGCAGGCCCCGCCCGGGACGCTCCTGCCGCGGCTGAGCATCTCGGTCAGCGCCGAGGGGAGGTCCAGCTCCCCGCCGGCGTTCTTGTAGGCCGTCAGCAGCGCCGCGCCCACCATAACGTGATGCTCCGGCCCGTGCATATGGCAAAAAGGCATGGCCATCATCTTCTCAATGATCTCGATCGGGTTTTTTGACGTCTCTGCCAGGCACAGGCCGATGATGGAATCCATCCCGGCGGTATGGCACTCGTTGCATACGTAGTGGCCGTTGACACAGCGGGTCTTGCTGTTCTCCTTCTTGTGGCAGATGGCGCACTCCATGAGCTCGTCCCGCTCCAGATATTCCAGCGGCGCTTTGCAGATCAGGCATTCTTCTCTCATTCTTTTCCTCCTGTTCTCCCGAAGAGTTTCTCGTTTCCAAAAACGTAACTGTCGATGTGCTCTGAAAATATGCGGACATATTTGAAATTCTGAAGATCTTTGATCGAGTCGCTTTGCCAGCCCGGGATCTGTCAGTCCAAGCTCATGTCTCTCAGCCGGTCCGCTGCATCCGCCATAATCGCATTGACGTCGGCTCCGTCGATATCGAGCCCGAGAGCTTCGATTTTCCTGACGTCCTGAATCCCATAGTAATTCTGTGCCAGCGCTTTCACGTATCCGAAGCCATAGTCCTCCGGTGCATAAAAGCCCCCGGCAGTGGTCACGTAAAAAAGTCTCTTTGCCCGGCAAAGCCCGACAGGAATGCCTTCTTCCGAATACTTGAAGATGATCCCCGCGACCGTGATCTGTTCCAGATACTGCTTTAACGTGGCCGGAAAAGAGAGATCCCAATACGGCGCCGCAATCACGATGTCATCCGCTTCGGAAAACTGACGGGCAAGGTCAAACAGCGGATCTTGAAAAGCTTCCTCGGAAATGAGCCGATCACGTACGTTGAGATACTCTTCGCTGACGGCGGGGAAGGCGATCTTCTCCAACCGAAGCTCTTCAACCGGCCTGCCCAGCTTTGCGAGCAGTTTTTCTGCCAAGCTCCTTGTTCTGGACTCTTCGCGCACACAGGCGTTCACATACAGGATCGGTCTGTCCATATTGCACCTCCGCAGCTTCCGATTCATCGAAGTGATTATAACAGAAATAACGCGTTTTTCATAGTAGCAAAGGCGACAATTCAATTCAGCGACAGGATCACACGCAGCGCCGGGACAGCTGTGACCGGGTTTTCCCCGTCAAGGACCCTTCCGGCGTTTTCAGTGAGGGTGGTCAGCGTGTTGAAAACAATATGCATTTTACAAAAATGATCCCCCGAAGGGCAGGGCTCTTCGGGGGATCGTTGTCACTCGGCTTTAAGACTATGTTTTCCGGTCTTGTGTAAAAAGAGCATTCTCGGCTCTGCAGCAACGCGGCGCGGCGAAAAGCTTTTTGGCTTTTCACCATCATATAGTCATTATTCCATCGTGGGAAATACGCAGAGCTCTACATCGCTGAGGGGGAAGCTGGCGCAGGGATGGATCCAGTTGAACTTGATATCACCCAGCCGCCGCATGGCGGAGTTGAGCCTAGAGGAACTGAACCTGTCGGTTAGGTCCCGGAATTGCCTGATGCGGGTGGAAATTCGGACCTTTGGTGATTTGAATGAGCAATCGAGCCGAGAAGGAGACGTTTCCAGGATCCGGAACCTTGGCGTCAAGAGTCGGGAGGAGATCATCCGAATCTTTCGCGCCGAGTGTTATGCGCGGCTGAACGGAGCGGAAAAGCTGGACTATTGGCAGCGGGTGTTGGAGTGTGATATAATTTGAAAAAAATGGTTGGAAAGGGGTGACCGGACTGTGCCGTTTCAGATCATGAAAGGCGATCTGGCAAAGATTGAGGCAGATGCCATTGTAAACCCAACAGATTCCCGATTGTCCCTCACATCGTTGAAGAGGGCTGCCGGCCCATCGCTCCAGGCTGTATGTTGGCGTATGGCAAGTACACCGTACCCGGCAGGCGCCACACCGGTCACTTTATCCTACGGGCTTCCAGCGAGTAATGTTATTCATATCGTTACTGCGGGTGTCAAAGATACTCCGGAGGAATGGTCGCACTGCTACGAAAGGGTTTTGAAAACCGCTTTGGAATGCGAGTTTTCCTCCGTCGCGATCCCGCTTTTCCCAGGCAGAGAAGAAACCAAGTTCAGCAGCTTGGCGATCTACTCTCTGGCTGAAAAAGCGATAAGGGACTTTACGCGAAAGCACGATATGACTGTATATCTGCTTGTTGAAGATTCCGAGCAGATCCCGCTCGACGAGGAAATCCTTTATGGCCTGCGCAGCTTTGCGCGCTCCATTCGTCGGTATGCTTTGGACATTCTGCCGGAGGCTCCGTCGGAATCCGCTGGCTCTTCATTCTATGAGTCTCTGCATAACCTTACGTCTGCTTTTGCGGAACCGGATGAGGATTCAGAAGACCTTGCATCCGATGAGGAAGAAGATGGCGAAGACTTCGACTTCGACTCTGATTCGACCACCGTCTACAGCTTCAGTCATGGTTTTGGCTCATTTGCCTTTGCTGATGATTCAGAGGAACCAGATCTTCCTTCGCAATCAGAAAGCGGAAGCACACCTGCGCATTCATATGGCTATGTTTCTCACAGCTATGCGTCTCAGGAGCCGGACAAGCCGACAGCGCCAAAACCGTTAGAAGAACCGCCCGCGCAGGAAGCAGCCCAGCCTTTACCCGCTCCTCCGCCTCCAGTCGCCCAGAGACCCGCCCATTCTTTCAAGCGCAGAAAACCTGTCGATCCGAACAGCATCACGCTGGATCTGGAAGAAAGCTTTGCAGAAGCGGTCATGAGAATGATCAAAGAAAAAGGCATGACCGATCCTCAATGCTATACGCGTGCGAATCTGTCCCGTGCCGTGTTCAACAAGCTGAAGCAGAGCAGCTATCGGAACACCGCACACTATCGCCCCAGCAAAACGACCGCACTCGCACTGATCATTGCCCTGGAGCTTCCCCTTGAAGAGGCGAAGGAGTTGTTGGAAAAGGCCGGCTACGCGCTTTCCCGCAGCGATCGGGGCGATATCATCGTGGAATACTTCCTAACCAATAGGATCTACGATATCTTTGAACTGAACGAGGTGCTGTTCCACTTCGACCAAGCCCCGCTGGGTTCGTTTTGATGTCAATTGAGGATGAGGCTTTGGCGCCGGCGTATCAATTAGCCGAATAGGAGGTCAAGATGATAGACGAAACTATGAGAGAACAGATGCGAAATAGTGAAGAAATAAAAGCCTTGAGAGAAAGGGTCAAAAAGGCCAGAGAGGAAGGGCCTCCGGAGAGTAGTACTCCAATACAGATCGGACTGCCGCTTACAGCGGACATACTTTTACGAATGGCAAAGCGGCCCCTCACCTTAGATGAAGACGGCAACCT
>Ga0310695_10001925_pt1 | contig 46239 bp, 33 predicted proteins | sample RumenRJG_04DNA_FD_203882 | JGI IMG/M metagenome (GOLD analysis project Ga0310695, IMG submission 203882) | Bovine rumen microbial communities from Lethbridge, Alberta, Canada - RJG_04 (v2) (version 2) | ecosystem: Host-associated > Mammals > Digestive system > Stomach > Rumen | place: Canada... | reverse complement strand
CAAAAAGGTTTGGTTGAAAAAATCAAAGAAGGTGAAAAAGAAGATATTTCTTCTATGTCTACCTTTAATCCTAACGAAGAATGGTAATTATGTGGACTATTAAGTTTACTAATAATGCCGAAAAAGATAAAAAATTAGTTAAAAGCGCTGGCCTAGAACAAAAGGTCAAAAAACTATTAAATCTAATTGCGGAAAACCCTTTTCAGAATCCTCCTTCATATGAAAAGTTGGTTGGCGATTTAGATGGCTATTATTCTAGAAGAATTAATCTTCAGCATCGGTTAGTGTACAAAGTATACAAAGAGATTAACACTATTGTAATCCACTCAATGTGGTCACATTACGGAGAAAACTAAAAAAGATCGGGACGCCGGTCTTTTTTGATTAAATAAATAATTCGCTCATACCAAGAGCAGCGGTTATTACTGGAATAGAAATAACTACTCCATATTTAATGAAATCTATAAATGTGAATCTCACATTATTTTCATTTACTAATCCAGTAAACATAATACCCGCTAAAGCGCCAATCGGAGTTAAGAAAGCGCCAATGTTACTACCAATAATAGAAGCGTATATGGCTTTGGTGTAAGCTACTCCCTCTAATGAGTTAGCGATATTTGTATATAAAATAGACATTGGAATATTGTTAATTAGGTTGCAGGCTAAGAAAGAAGAATAACCATATACCCAAGTAGAATTATTATTACCTAGTAGTTCTGCTATTTTACTAGCGATCCCTTGTTCATTAAGGGCGACAACAATAATAAACATTGAAATAAAAAATGGGATTAATTGATAAGGTAATCTTTTAGAAGTATGAACTACATGCTCGAAATTAGATTTTTTGAAACATGAATATATGAGCATGAATATTAATAGAGCTCCAGCGCATATTAAAGATATTAACCACATCTCTAGATTGATATAACTGGAGATAATTAGAAACACTAAGCATGTTCCTAATATTGATAAACCCACTATAACTGGTACTTTATCTTCTATAGGATAGATAATGTCATTAGACTGTAGCGGCTCTTTAAGTTGTTTATGAAATAGTAGTAGTAATAAACCTAACTCTACTATACCTGCTACAATAGTAGGAACCGCCATAACTTTAAAATAGTCGATGAAGGTAATGCCACTACTAGTGGCTAAATAGATATTAGTGGGATTACCAATCAAAAACATTAAACTCCACGTATTAGCCGCAGTAAATTCCGCTACTAAATAAGGGATTGGGCTTATCTTACTTCTTTTAGCAAAGAAACAAATAAAAGGAGTTAGAGTAAGTATCACAATATCGTTAGAGGTGAACACTGTTAAAACAGAAGTTAATAAATAAAGTATTAAAAATAAAGTGAATTGATTGCCTTTGGCGTGTTTAGAGGCCACACTAGCAAGATATCTAAATAAACCTAACTCATCTAAGAATACGGATATTAAAGTCATTGAGAAAAATAAGACTAATATCTTAAGCGGATTAATCGCATTATTACTAATTAACTGCTCTCCAACTTGTTTGATAGGGGCGTAACTACAAGCAAGCAAAATAATCGCTCCAAGTAGAGATATTATCCAATATGTATCTAATTTGATCTTACCTATTTTTAAGTGTGGGAAAAATAAGATAGATAGAATTACTAAGACAAATGTTATACAGGCAATAATAATTGTAGGTATCATAACAAACAAAGATTATTATCCTTCTATTCGTAAAAGACAATAGTAGATGTATTTCTAGTAGAGTAAAAAGCTATCTAAAAATAAATAGTAAACGTTAAAAATGTTGTCTAATCCGGAATCAGACTCCGAAAAAGACAAGAAATAGATAAACAACGGGCTCTTGGATTATATTTAATTATAAGAACAAGATAGATAATGCGATTAAATTTTGAGCGATATAATACATAAAAGAATTGCTTACTAAGTCAATTGGCTTTTCATGTCCTTCACCAAAATAAGTGATGTTAAGTACTAAATCAGATAAAGCAAATAAAGACATGCCCACAAAGATTAATATTAGAGGGATATATTTAAAGCCTGTCATAATAGCAAAAGAGAAAGATATACCTAAATCAAAGAATAACGCTAAAGCGTATAAAAATACGATTAATCGATATTCTCCATAATTAAGTTTTAAAGGCTTTTCAATTAAGACACAGGCCATGGCCATTAAAATTGCAAAGACCACTGGTAATAAGAAATATAAGACTATTTGGTCGATATATAATTCTAAGAATAAACCAGTGATATACGCTACATGCCCTAAAGCAAAGGCAACAAAACCAATATAGGTATATTTACGGTCGTTATTTTTATAAACACATTTAAGTTCTAAAGCGATATCTCCAATCATTCCAAACACTAATGCGATGATCGCCGCTATTGAAAATTTATGATATCCGCTTTGAGAAAAGGAGTACGCTGCTAAAGCGATAAATAAAAGTGAGCAGATAGATTTAATAATGACTGCTTTAATAGAGTAAGCTTTACATTTTTCATAAGAAAACCAAGAAACAAAGATAAAGCTCACTGATAATAAAATACTTGGAACAAGCATAGTTATACCCCCTATTTTAAGAATTTAGATAATAATTTCTTTTTCTTATTTGTATAAGGATGTTCTCTTAAAGATAAGTTCATTTTGGTTTTGCCGTATAAAACTGTACTAGGATGAGTAAATTCGTTAAATCCCCATTTGCCGTGGTACGCTCCCATACCAGAATGACCCACTCCATTAAATGGAACACCCTTAACCATAATATGGAGACAGACTTCATTAACACAGCCTCCTCCATATTGCTGAGTTCGCATTACTTTTTTGGCCCATTTCTTATTTTTAGTAAAGATATATAAGGCTAGTCCATGCTCTCTAGAAGCAATAACATCTAATAAGTCATTAACTTTATCATCATCAAATTTCACCACTGGTAGTAATGGTCCAAATATTTCATGATTCACAATTGGCTCATTAATATCAACCGGATAGATAATAGTAGGAGAGTATTTTTGTGTAGATTTATCTCCTTCTCCTCCAAAGACAATTCTACTTTTATATTGCTCTGCTTCTTCTGCAATACCTTGCCAGGCTCTATCAGTAATCATTTTAGGATATTCTTCGTTTAGATATGCCTTTTCTCCAATTTGTTTTGTGATTGCTAGTTTTAATTCTTTAATAAATTCATCAGCGACCTCAGAGGCCACTGCAACTTGATTGATATTAATACAAATCTGTCCAGAATTAAGAATCTTAAAGAAGGCGATTTTTCTCGCCGCATCTTTTATATTCGCGTCTTTTCTTATGATACACCAGTTACCAGTTTCTCCACCTAACTCTAAGGCCACAGGAGTTAAGTTTTTACTTGCGAGTTCCATGACGTGTTTAGCGACTTTAGGGGAGCCTGTATAGAAGATTTTGTCTACTCGCTCTTCTAAACAGAAGTCTGCAACATCATGACCTCCATCGATAACAGTGAGATAGTCTTCTTTAAATGTTTTACTTATTAATTCTTTTAAAACTGCAGTAGTGGCCGCGCTTTTAGAGGAACATTTAATTAACGCAGTGTTTCCTCCTGCGATTGAGGCTGCTACTACTCCAATAGATAACATTACTGGGAAATTAAATGGAGAGATGATTAAAGTTACTCCATAAGGAATTTTATAGACATGAGTTCTTATAGAAGGGAAACACGCTAACCCAGAGAAATGTTTTTCTGGTTTATTCCATTTCTTTACTCCCTTTATATATTCATCGATTTCCATAATCGTATCACCAATATCTACAAGATATGACTCCATTGGTGATCGACCTAAATCTATATGTAGTGCTTCAATAATCTTTTCTTGATTATCATTAAGCATCTTTTTAAGTTTCTTTAATTGTTCTTTTCGATATTTAACATCTAAAGTAATTCCAGTATTAAAAAATTTTCTTTGTTTCTCCACAATCTCGTGGATGTCTTCTTTTGTATAGCTCATAAATAAATTCCTTACTTAAATTATAAAATAAATCCTTAATATAAAAAACCCACCAGTTAAGTGGCGGATTACTTTGTGTCACCTAAACTTACTGGTTGATGTTTCTTTAACCGTTACAGTCTTATTTGTCTCTTCTATATCGCATCATTAAGCTTAGAGCTAAGAGAATTGTCAATGTCCCTATATATAAAATATAATTAAATAAGGATAATAGGGGGAACAATATATGCGTAAAAGACTATTACCAATAGCGATATTTTCATCATTATTTGCGCTTACTTCTTTAACTGGATGTAATGAAGATGAGATTGCGAATTTAAAAAATGATTTCCAAACTCAGCTTGATGAACTTAAAGAAGAAATCAAAGGAATTAAAACTCAAATCACTACCTTAAAAGGAGAGATGAGTGAATCTATTGAAGCAGTTAAAAGTGATTATCAAGCTAAGATTGATAAAGTGAATATTGATATCAAAGGCTTAGAAGATGATTTAGACGCTTTAGAAGCTAAACACAATAAAGATAAAGCGGATATAGAAGCTGATTATAATAGTAAACTCACTAACTTAACTACTGCCTTCAATACAAGTGTTAGTGAATTAAATACTCAAATTGAGACTAATAAGACAGCAATCACTAATCTAACTAATAAGCACGCGCAAGATATTTTAGATGTCACAAGTGCATATGAGGCTGCCATTAGCGACTTATCCGCTTCTGAAGAAGAAGCTAGAGAAGCATTAGAAGAAGCTTTTAACACTAGTATTACTTCTCTTAATGAATCTTTTGAAGCTGAAGTAGCAACATTAGAAGGTGATATATCTGCAAATAAAGACGCGATTGCTGCTTTAACTGATAAACACAATAATGATCTCGCTACAGTCATTAGTGATTATCAAAAAGCGATAAGTGATTTAGCCTCAAAAGAAGCTAGTGAAAGAGCATCATTAAAAGAAGAGTTAGAAGCTAGTATTGCTTCTTTAAACACTTCTTTTAGTGAACAAGTTACTGCTTTACAAGCTAGTATTAACGCTAACTCTACCGCAATCACTAATTTAACTAACCAATTTAATGCTGATAAAGCCGCTCTTCAAAGCGACTATAACGCTAAGATTACAGCTCTTGATAATAAATACGCGGCTGAAGTTAGTAATATTAATGCTGCAATCAGTGCCTTACAAACTTCCTTATCTAGCTTACAAACTGAGTTAAATACTGCAATCGCAAACATTCAATCTGATTATCAATCTCAAATTAATGATTTAGCCGCTAGAGTGGGCGCTTTAGAAGAAGTAGAAACCCACACTGTGACCTTCAGCTATTTTGATCAAAATGATGAATTAGTAGAGTTAACTACTCAAGTTGTGAGTCATGGAGAGAAAGTCACTAGACCAGAACTACCTGAGTTTCCTGGATATTATTTCTCATCTAATTGGTATGCGGTTGATGAAAATGGTAAAAATCCTGAAGCATGGTCCTTTTATGGAAGTGTTGTCACTAGTGATATGGATTTAATAGCAATTTTATATCCAGAGGCATATACGATTACCTTAGATGAGAACTATAGTGGTGCTCTAAGCCCATATGAAAAAAGCGGAGTGGTGTATACTGGCAAAGATTTCACTTGTCCAGTACCAACTAGAACCAATTATTCTTTTGCGGGATGGTATTATGGCACCACCAAGGTCACTGATGAATATGGTAATTCCTTAGAACCATATAATTTTGGATCTGACATCACATTAAAAGCTGAGTGGGATATCTATAGAGACGGCTTATCTCCTGAATCAGCCTATACTCCTGCTGAAGCTATTTACTGGATGGATGTCTATGGAGAAGGTAATATTGTCAGCGGTAATGTTGAATATTACGTTATTGGCAAAGTATCTAATTCAAAATACAACACTAAATATGGAGAATGGTCGTGTAACTTAGGTTCTCCAACTAGTGAAGGTAAACAATTTGTTGTTACAGGCGCACATTTAAGTGATGGGACTGGTATCTCTAATGTTGATGGAGCTTTAGATGGCTCAATTATCGTAGTTAAAGGCTTCTTAGAACTTTATGAAGGTGTTTATAAAGCCGGATATTTACCTGCAAGTGTCTCACCAACAAGCGCAAAATATTATCCAACATTACTTATATAATTTTTAAATACCATCTAAGTAGGGAACCCGATTTTCATAGGGTTCTCTTTTTTTGATATTGATTATATAATTATATAAAAGTAGAATATATAAGAAAACAAACATATCTCGATTATTAGGCTCACTAAATGTTAATACGCAAAATATTTATGCTAGTCTAATAATTTAAAACAAGGATTATTTATTTTGTTTGTTTGATTTATGCCTATTAAAGGCAGAAAGGAAAAGAAAAAATGAACAAACTTTTTTCAAAAATTGCCGCGTTAAGCGTTGGTCTAGCTATGGCAATCGGAGTAGGAGTTGCTGTTGGTTCAAAAGAGGCTAGAGTGGCTAGGGCTGATAGTGTGGTAACATTTACTGTTGGAACTGATTCTGGAACTACATCGCTTTCTAAGGATGGCGTTTCTGTTACCACAACAAGTGGAGTTTTCAATAGAACTGATAATTATCGTGTATATGCGAACAACAGCATGACAGTTTCATGTTCTTCTGGGAATATTACTGCTATGAGTTTTACAATTTCCCAGAACACATTTACTGCTAATGTTGGTACTTGGTCTAATAGTTCTTGGACTGGAAGTGCATCGTCTATTACATTATCTGCTAGCGGTGGGCAAGTCAGATTTACAACTTTTTCTGTAACGGTCAGTGGCGGAGGACCAGTTGTAAGTTACACAATTACCTATGACGCTAATGGCGGATCTGGATCAATGGAAGACTCAACCAATACTGTTTCAGCATGTACATTTACTGCTCCTGAAGGCAAACGCTTCAAGGAATGGAATGTTGCTGCTGATGGTAGCGGAGAATCATATGCTGAAGGCGATTCTGCAACTTCAGATTTAGATTTATTTGCTATTTGGGAAGATAAACCTTTAGCAGTTACATTAGACAAAATTGGCACAACTTTGGGTAGTACCGCAAATACAACAATGGCGACTGTAGACATTGCTGATGGTAGCGATTCTTATACATTGAACTACTTACAATGTAAAAAACAAAATGATGCTATTTTTATGACAAAGAGTGTTGGCGCTTTTGTTTCTAACCACACTGAAATGCCTGGCGACATTACTAGCATTGAAGTATTTATTAATTCCGGAGCTTCTGGAAGCGCAACATATGATATTGCTTTCGGCACATCAGAATATACAACTGCAACTTCTGGTATTGGCGCTGTAAATATTACAGGTGGTAATAGTCATGAATTCGTGAATTCAAGTGTTTCTGGAGCAAAATATTTCTGTCTTACACTTGGAGCAGCATACAATGGTCAAGTTTTAAAGATTGTTGTTAATTACGAGACTAGTGTTGACCCATCTAAAAAGAATATGACTATTTACACAAGTGGAAATCCAGCTGATGGTGCTACACTTTTGTGGAGCAGTACTGCTGGTATTCATAATTTCTCCGCTATGGAAGAAGAAACTCCTGTTTCTGGTGTTACATGGTCTGTTAGCGACACCACCGTTGCAACAATTGTTGCATCAACTGGTGCTATGACAACTGTTAAACCAGGTAATGTGGTTGTTTACGCAGAAGCTGAAGGATATAACAAAGCCTCTGCTGCAATTGAAATTTCAAAGAGCTGGGTTGAAGAATTAAAAATCTCAGGCTCAATGACAAAAACTTCTTATACTACAGCCGAATCTTGGGATGCTTCTGGTTTAATTGTTAATGCTTCATATCATTCTGGTTGGGAAGAAGATGTGACTTCTAGTGTCGAGTGGTCATTTAATCCTGCCACACCTGCTGATGGTGTCACAAGTGTCGTTGCCACAGCAACATTAGGTGAAGACTCTGTTAGTAGCCCTGCCCAATCAGTTACTGTTTCAGTTGCTCATGCAGGTACTGCTGCTGATCCATTCAATGTTGCTGAAGGTATTGCAAAATGTGTGGAAATCGGAAATAAGTCTGGTGGAAAAGGACCATGGGTTACTACAGGACAAATTAGTAGTATCGTTCAAGTTTTAACTACTGGTTATCAAAATGCTAGATTCTATATTACGGAAGATGGCAAAACTACCAGCCCTTCAATATATGCATATGACTGTAAGTATTTAGAAAATGCTGGTTTCACTGAAGAAACTGCTGCTGAAATTGTTGTTGGTGCTACAGTTACTATTACTGGTAACTTGCTTAACTACAACAATAACACTCCAGAATATGCTCGTGGATGTTATTTATTAGATATTCAAGCGCCAGAGACTGGTGATGTTGATGTTACTTTTGAGCCAGCATCTACTAGCTTCGATATTGGTGCCACAGGTACGTTTACAGCTACTTCAGAAACTAGTGGTGTCACCTTTACTTGGGCTGTTGATGACTCTAGTGTTTTAAGTGTTAATGCATCTACTGGTGCCTATGAAGCTATGGGCTTAGGTGTTGCTAGAGTTACCGTTACCGCTTCTGCTGGTGGCAAAGAAGGATTTGCTTTTGTCGATTTTGTTGTTAATGGTGGTGCCGGTTACTATTATTCAGTTGCTGATGCTAATACAATTTGTTCCGGTGTAGAAAGCGGAAAAACAACCGCATACGAGATTTACGTAGAAGGTTATGTTAAAGAATTTGCTACATCTTCAAAAGATGGTAATCCTCGTGCGTTTGATATTATGACTCTTGATGAAGAATCATCAATCATGGTTTACACAAATACTGATCTATACGCAAACTTTGTTGAAGGATTAAGTCTTGGCGATCGTATTGTTGTTAAAGGAAAACTTCAAAACTACAATGATAAATACGAAATTGTTGAACCAGAAAAAGTTGGAAGTAATGCATCTGCTATTACATTTGCACTTAACTTCATTAGTCAAACAGATGCTATCTGCGAAGGATATGATGGTAAGTCTGATAATAGTGAAGCTCTTGAAGCCATTTGGAGTTCATTATCTTCTTCATATAGCGCCTTATATGACAATCAAAAATCTATTTTGATGGGTGCTGAGCGTGATGAAAGTGGTACTGCTGTTGAAAGAGCCGTAGCAAGATATGATTATTTAGTTGGTAAATACGGACTAGATAACTTCATTACTGGTCGTACTCCAGTTCAATTTGCTTATGTTGGCTTTGGCTTAAATGATGTTGCAAGCGATAATAACACAATGATTATCGTTGTCGTTATCGCTGCGGTCAGTGCTTTAGCATTTACTACATTATTAGTCTTCAAAAAGAAGAAACAAAAATAATTGATTAGTTAAAACTAATATTATACGGACAGAAGTGGGTAAAACCGCTTCTGTTTTGTATTGGAAAATAAAGCAAAAACAATAATATTCGATCCAACATAATCAGCGGAAAGTTGATAAAAAAGTATGAAAACCGCTGAAAATGTAGATTATTATATTAAGTCTTCTAATGTTATAACGTGGTCATAATCCCACTGGTATTCATTCTCTTTTAATCCATATGTTGTGATTAAAACATTTCTTATCGACTCTTTGCGTTTAATAAACTTAGACAAAACATTAGATTTATTTAACAATTTAATGTGTTCTTCTTTTGTTTGGACAAAAACGTTTGAATAGAATTTAATTTCGCATAAGTGAACTATATTGTCGTTTCTTTCTAATATTAAATCTATTTGCGCTCCTTTTTCACTATCACTTTGATAGACTAATGAGTAGTGATTGGTTACAACGCCAGATATTCCTAAAACTGCTTTTAGTTGAGGAATATGATTATAGCAAACGTTCTCAAACGCAATACCTCTCCAAGAGGTAATTTTTTGAGATGAAGCATTAGCGGAAAATAAACTTTTATCAAGTGATGTTTGATTTTTAACAAATGATAAATAAAACAAGCAAAATGGATCAATTAATTTAAAATATAGTTTTTTCTCATTGTCTTGTAATGGCTTATATTTAACAATGTATCCGCTTACTATTAGAGAATTAATAACTTTCGAAAATCTATCTCCATCGGATATTTTTATTTTGTCTGCTAATTCATTTCTTGTATATCCTATTTTCTTTTCTGATAATGCATTTACAACTTTTTTAGCTAATTCATCATCGTTAAAGGTTGAAGCAAATAATCTATCAAATTCATTTGCTAATATTGAATTATTTCCAAAGAAAAGTGAATCAACATTTTGAGACAATGAAAGATTTCTTTTTAAATAGTTTAGATAATATGGAATTCCTCCAAAAATCATATATGTTTGCGCAATATCATAATCTGACAGATTTATATGCTTGCTTAAGAGTAATTCCTTGCATTGGGATAAGTTTAATGGAAGAACGTTGATTTCCTTTGTCACACGACCATATAACCCGCCATGATTGTTGATTAAAGCATTTGCCATCCATGAAATTGCGCTTCCGCAAACTATAACCAAAATATTTTTGCCATTTGCCCAACCATTCCAGAATGATTCAAAGCTTGTAATAAAAAGGGACTTTTTGGTATCTAGCCATGGAAGTTCATCAATGAAGACAACAAGCTTCCTGTTTTTTTCTTTTGAATCAAGAAGTTGCTCTAACATAAAGAATGCTTCTAACCAGTTACTTGGAATTTTATTTTCTTTCATTCCGTATAATTTTAAAGAATGATAAAAATGTTGAAGTTGTAATTCCAATATTGTTTTATTCTTATCTTTTGTTTTTAAAGAATTCAATTCAATTGGGGATAATCCTGTATGTTTAAAGTCGAATGAATCGGCAAAAGTATTGTCTATTAAATATGTTTTGCCAACTCTTCTTCTGCCATATACAGCGACTAACTCCGATGTAGATGAATTGTAGGAGTTTAATAATTCTTTTTCTTCAAGTGATCTTCCTATTACTGACATAATTCTTCCTCCGATTTAATAATATATTAATTCAAAATCTGAATCAACATAATCAGCGGAAAGTTGATAAAAAAGTGTGAAAACCGCTGAAAATGTGACAAAATTCGCCAGATAATCAGCGGAAAGTTGGTAAAAAAGTATAAAAACCGCTGATTATCTTATTTTGAAAATTGCTAAAAATTAGCTTATTGATAAAATCAATATAGTAAAAAACAACATTGAGGAATGTTTAATAATATTTATGATGTAATTACATTGCTATATGAATAAGAAAAGTAAACCAGCTTCCTTAGATTGTTCATGGTATTTAAATAACGAAGAAATAGAATATAACAAGTTTGGTAGATTCTTATCTAGGTTTAATGCCGGGCTACATTTAATTGGATACGTTAGAGGAAATCCTACTACATTATTAAATTAATCGATGCAATCAAATAAAATGGAAGAGATGGTAAATTATCATCTTTTCTTTTTGATTATGTAATACATAAAATGTAAAATATAAAAGAAATGCTTAAATATAACTAAAGACTTAGAAGTTAATAGCTAAAACATCTTTTCCTTTGTTTATTTAATGTATTTAGCCGTTTAAATACGGCAGAAAGGAAATAAACTTTATGAAAAAAGTTTTTACAAAGATTGCTGGGTTAAGCGTTGGACTAGCTTTAGCAATCGGAGTAGGAGTCGCTGTTGGTGGTAGAAGCGCTAGAGTTGTGAAAGCAGCAGACGCAACTGTTACATTCACTATGAAGGGTTTTGGCGGAACTGCTACTGGATATCAAAACTCTGCGGTTGCAGGTACTGGTGTTGATTCAGCAAGTTCTTCAACAATTGCGGCATCAGCATATGCTTTTAATCAAAGCAGTGGGCAAGTTCGTGGAAACAAAACCGCAATTGCGGCATCTGATGTTTCAGGTGACAGCAACAAAAACTGGCATTTATTTAACACAGCAGCCATTCCTGGAACTATTAAATCTATTGAAGTTAAGAGCACGGGTTCAATTAGTGCAAACAACTATTTTAAAGGTAAATTATTTGTTGCATTAGGAAATTCTTCTCAAGGTGATGTTACTTCCGTTACAGGAGCTGTTTCTGCTGACCCATCAAAATCTGATACTTCGGTAGCAAACAACGATACCTTTTTATTTACAAGTTTGAATTCTAGCAATAGTTATACTTATTTCAAACTAATGTCTAACGTTGCTTTTACTGCTGGGACTGTTTCTGCTGTTTCTGTGGTTGTAACTTATGCAGCTGAAAGCAAATTAGACATGACTATTAATGAAGAATATGGTCATTCCGCTCCATATTCATTACCTTATGGAACAGCCGGACAATCTGGATTAGTCTTCTTTGCTAAGGATTCAAGTAGCGCAAAATTAACTGGTGTCACATGGTCTGTTTCAAGTTCAAGCATCTTAGTTATGGATGATGATTATGAAGATAACAGAGTTTGGATTAAATCAGGACAGCCTGGTGAAGCTACATTAACTGCTACAAAGTCTGGCTATACTACGGTCTCAGTCACTATCACAGTTACTAAAGGTGAAGTTTCAAGTTTATCTGTTTCTGGAGTCATGTCCAAAACAAGATACGCAATTGGTGCTTCTTGGGATCCAACTGGATTTGTTGTTACAGCAAATTATGACACTGGATATAGTGCTGATGTAACAAGTGAAGTAACATGGGAATTTGAACATGACACAAGCTCAACAGCCACAACAAGCGTTATCGCTTATGCAACCTATGGCGAGATAACACATTCCGGCTACGCTCAAGCAGTTACTGTGTATGAAGGTCAAGCTTATGAGTTTAGAAATAACTGGGCAACCTATGCTTCAACATGGGGAGGATATGCAGCTCACACAGTTTCAGGCACTGATTTAGGCGCAACAAGAAATGCATCAATCAGTTTTAGTTATGTTTCTAAACAAGGTACCACAATTACAAATATGCCTGTTGTTGCTGCAAAAAACGGAACAACAAGCACAATGACATTTGTTTTAGATAGTGCTGTTTCCGAAGACTATTCTATTTCCAGTGTTGAAGTTGAATTTACTCAATGGGGAACCAAAAAAGTTGGCGCTGCACTCTATAAAGGCACATCTGTTTCTGGAGAAGCTCTTGATAGCTTTACAGATTCGTCCAGCCCAAGAATATTAAGTGTCTCAAATTTGAATGGTGACTCATTTATCGTTGATTTTACTACTTCTCAAACTGGAACAAGTAATTATCAACTTGGTGTCAAATCCATTAGCGTTGGTTTAGAAGAAAAAGCTACATATGGTAAAACAGACCACATTAAGGTGACATCTTTCCCAAGAACTGTCTATCACGTTGGCGAAACATATGACGCAACTGGTTTAGTTGTTACTGCTTATGATGGAGCTGATGAAAGTACAGCAAATTATAAAGATGTTACTGATAAAGTAAATACTGGATTTGTTGGTGGAATTTATGTATTCCAAGATGAAGATGTTCCAACAGTAGATATGTTTGTTGAATATACTGATGAAGAATTAGAAGTGTTTGCCGCTGATAATATTACTTTCCATGTATACGCAACGGCAGATTACGAATTAGTGACATCCGCACCAGCTGATTGGTCTGGAAGTTATTTACTCGTTTCCTCTTATACGGTTGAAGAAGAAGAACATACTGTAGCGATAAATTCCGCTCTTACCAATTTCGATCAACCACTCAACTTTGTTGAAGTCTCTGTTGATGGAAGTACAATTACCAGCGGACAAGAATGTGAATTCACCATTAAACCTTATAATGATGGTTATTCCATGCAAGGCAAAAATGGAAAATATGCTTATGGTAGTTCCGCATCAAGGTTCCTAACAAGTGATTCTGAACAAAAAGTTAGTTTCGCAATGGGTGAAGAATCTGTTGTTACAGTAACAGGCGCAACTTCTTATAATTTGAGACTTAATACAACTTCCGCTGGTAGCGAAAGATTTGGTTTCTATAAAGATGGAGTTTCTAATGTCAAACTTTATAAATTAGTCGAATCAAGTGCCGCAACTCAATATGCACAAACATTTATGGGTGCCTTCACTTGTGATTCCACTGGTGAAAATAAACCATCATTTGGCATTAAAGAAGGTTCCACAAAGTGGACATGGGCCTTATTAGCTAGTGAATATAATAAATTATCCGCTACTGATAAAGAATTATTCAGATTAGGTGTTCCAAGTTCTGCTGAAGGTGCTTCTGATATCGCCAAGGCATTAGCAAGATATGACTATATTGTTGGTAAATATTTTGTTTCTGGTCTTGATGAATCCTTCACAGACTTTATGGAAAGAAATCCATCTCTTGTTTCTGGTGGTGCTATCCAAAGATTTGATATGTCTGAAGATAACAACACAATAGCTATCGTTATCTCAGTTGCGGCTATTAGTGCTCTTGCATTTACAACATTATTAGTCTTCAAAAAGAAGAGACAAAAATAATTAATTAGTTAAAACTAATCAAATACAGACAGAAGTGGTGAAAGCTGCTTCTGTTTTGTTTTGGCGATTTTGTTTATTCATGGAATCGTTTCCATAAAATTGTTGACAGCGGTTATTAATAAATTAAAATATATGTGGAAACGTTTCCATAGCACAAACAAATAAAGGAGTCTTTTATGGCGTCAATTTTACTTAAGCATATTTACAAAGAGTATACACACAGTAAGAAAGAGGCAAAGAAAATTAATGAAGGTGACTTATCTCCTTTTGCTGTGCGTGATTTTAATTTAGAAATAAAAGATGGAGAGTTTGTGGTTTTAGTTGGTCCTTCGGGATGTGGTAAATCTACTACTTTAAGAATGATTGCCGGATTAGAAGATATCACTGGTGGTGAACTTTATATTGGTGATGTTTATTCAAATAACATTGATGCTTCTAAAAGAAATATTGCGATGGTTTTCCAAAACTACGCTTTATATCCACATATGAATTCTTATCAAAACATGTCTTATGGTTTGAAGTTAAGAAAAATTCCTAAAGTAGCGTTAGATAAAGAACATCATGTAATTTACACGGTCGATAAAGATCGAATCAAATTATTAAAGAAACAAATTAAAGAAGCTAAAACTCCTGAAGAAGTTGAACCACTAGTTAAAGAATTAGAAAAAGTGGAAAACGATAAGTGTGTACCAAAAATGAAGATGGTGCATTACTCTAAAGAAGAAATTGATGAAAGAGTACAAAAGGCTGCTGAAATATTAGATATTAAGCACTTATTAGATAGAAAACCATCAGATATGTCTGGTGGACAAAGACAACGTGTCGCTTTAGGTAGAGCCTTAGTCAGAGATCCAAAAGTCTTCTTACTTGATGAACCTTTGTCTAATCTTGACGCCAAATTAAGAGCGTCTATGCGTAGTGAAATTGTGAAATTACATAAACGTGTGAAAACAACATTTGTTTATGTTACCCATGACCAAGTTGAAGCGATGACGATGGGTGATCGAATCGTAGTTATGAAAGATGGAATTATCCAACAAGTTGGTTCTCCTAGTGAGATTTATGATAATCCAATGAATACATTTGTCGCGGGCTTTATTGGTACCCCACAAATGAACTTCTTTGATGTGAAATTAATCGCTAAAGCTAAAGAAGTAGTGATTACTTTACCAAACAATAAAGAAGTCTCTATTTCTTTAAAGGATTTAAGAGATATCCAAGATGAATATATTTCTGGAGAAGAAAAAGAATTAACTCTTGGTATTAGAGGTGAACACTTAGTTTTAGGTGATAAAGGAATTGACGCGACTGTCAGTTTTGTAGAGATTTTAGGAAATACCACAAACATCTTATGTAAGTTAGATGGATCTGAAATTGAATTTAATGTCACTGTTCAAGAAAGAAGTGAACTTACTAGTGGAGATAAAGTTAAAGTCTCTTTCTTAGGAAAAAATGTCCATTTATTTGATAAAGAAACCGGAAAGACAATTTATAAATACGGTTTAGAGGAAGTTAAAGATGAAAAATAAGTTATTACCTATATTGTTTAGTTCATTTTTAATTCTAGGGGCCGCGATTTCTTTTAGTGAAAATAAAGAAGCCTCTCTATTACAAGCTTATGATGATTTAAGTGTCTCTAATAGTGGAGACGGCTTTGTTTTATTAGATAAAGAATTTAGCGAAGATGAAGGATTTGTCTATACTGGTGAACTCTATTATCATGATGACACTCAAGCGGGTGGCTTAGTTTTTGGTGGAGTAGAAAATGAACATTATTATGTTCTTACTTTAGATAGAAAAGAAAACCATATTAAATTACTTGATTTTAGATTAAATGAATCTCGAGTGGATGAATTATATTCATGTGACTTTATTGGTAATAATTATCAAACTTCAGAAGGATGGAATGTTACTGAACAAGAATGGAGACATATTAATCCTCAAGTAAGAACTATTCCTAATGTAAATATGAAAGTTGTGGTTTCTATAGAAGAGGGACATGCTTATACAGAAATTTATGTTGAAGGCATAAGAAGATTTAGAGATACCACAATTGATTTAAATAAAGACGGCAACTATGTTGCTGGTAAAGTGGGCTTAAATGTCTTTAATGGCTCAGTGACTTTAAAAGATATTCAAGCTGGTAAAAGTGATTATTCTTATTTTACTGAAGCATATCGAAATCAATATCATTTCCAACCATTTGCGAAATGGACTAATGACCCAAATGCTTTAGTCTATTATAACGGCTGGTATCATATCTTTTATCAAACTAACCCATTTGGCTTACTTTGGAGTGATATGTATTGGGGACACGCTAGAAGTAGAGACTTAATTCATTTTGAATATATGCCTATTTGTTTATTCCCATCGAATAATGATGATGGTTCAGTCTCTTATATGTGGTCAGGATGTGCGGTTGCTTATTATAAAGGGATGAGTGCAGAAATTGATGCTCGTAACTGGTTCCCTAAAGGAAATGGTAACGGCTTATTTGCGATTTATACCGAAGATAGATGTGGAGGATATGAAGAAGCACAAAACCAAATGATTATCACTAGTGATGATGAAGGTTTAACCTGGATTAAAAGAGATACAATCTATCAAAGAGAAAGAACTCCATATTATGATCGTAAAATTGACTGGAGAGATCCAAAAATCTTCCCAGCCGAAAAAGATGAATCTGGAAAAGTTACTACTTGGGGTATGTCTTTAAGTAGCTACGCTCTTAATAAAGGTTGGTTAATGCAATCAAAAGACTTAATTAATTGGCGTTATACTCAACAATTTGCCTTACCAACTCCTGAATGTATTGGTATTGGTCAGTTAGAAGATGAAGAAGGAGTTACTCATACTTATTTAACTAATAAATCTAGAACATACTTATTTGGATCAATTGGATTTTATAATGGCGATCTCCGCTTTGTAGATGAAGAAGGAGTGAACATTTCTACTTATTCTTTAGAAGAAATGAACGCGAAATTAAAACCATTAGATTTTGGTCCAGATTCTTATGCTTCTCAATCTTTCTATATTAGTGATCCTACTAGTGAATATTATGGTAAAGACATTGTCATCAACTGGTTCTCAGGAGATTTAAATGCTCCTTATTGCACTGGTCCAGGAGAATATGCTTCTTTAAGAGGCAGATGGAATGGAGGATTTACCACCCCTGTAGAATACGGCATCTATACCGACTCTAAAGGAGAAATGAGATTATCTCAAAAACCGATCACTGTGAATAATGAACATTTAGATAGAGATGAATCTAAAAAGATTGAATTTAATAATGAGCCAATCGATTATCAAACCGGTAACTTATTAAAAGATGTTCATTCTCATACATTTGAACTTGAAGCCTCTATCACTATTAAAGAAAATGCTCCAATCATTTTTAAAGTTGATGTTGGAGAAGATGAATATATGCAGTTTGGTTGGAACGCAACTGATGGATATTATGTTGATAGAACCTATCTTGATGACAAAGGTATTAACACTAATATCGATTGGCACACCAAATATGCTTCTCATATCTTAGGTGATAGTGACACCAAAACATTCTATGTTTTAAATGATAATGGTGGATTAGAAGTTTTCTGCGAAGATTATTCTATTCCATTCTATTTTGTCACTACCGCTGATATTAGTTCTAATGGAGCGTCTTTATTTGTAGACGGACCAGTAGATAATAAAGATACCGAAGATGTACTTGAATGCTCTATTGTTAACTATTTAAGAGTTAATGAAATTAAATCTGCTTATCAAAAAGAAAAAGCACCTGGAGAAGGAGCCTTATATGTTTCTTCTACTAATGTTACTTTAGATACAAAATTAACAACCTCTAAATTTGTTTCATGCTGGTATACAGGTGACTCTAAAGTTGAGATTAAAGAAGTTAGTAATACTGGTGCAGTTGAAGGTGTAGTTAGCGATAACGGCATCTCATTAAGAGCTATTAAAGAAGGTACTGCCTCTTATAAAGTGAGTGCGGATGAACAAGAACAAATTATTGAAGTTAAAGTCAATAACGCTTCTTTTGAAAGTGACTTTACATTTAATAAAGACAATATAATTTCTGGTAGCTGGTCAATGACTAATAACGCTTTAATTGGTGAAAAACAATCAGGAAACGGCTTTATTTTAGCGGAAGAAAGCGCGAGTGATTTCTCCTATACAGGTACATTTGATATTAATTACGGTACTGCAGGCGCGTTAGTCTTTAGAGCTCAAAAAGATCTGTCTTCATATTTAGTTTGTAATTACGACTCAAATGAAAAAGTGGTGAAACTTTGGTCAACTCATGGAGAGTTAACTAGAAGTAGTCCAGTTGATGTTATCTCTACTAATGTTTCTTTATCTATTAAAGCCGTTGGCTCTGAATTAACAATTTCTATTAATGGTAATGAAGTTATTCGCTATACATTATTAGATAATGAACCTTTAGCGGGTTATTTTGGAGTCAATGTCTTCTCCTCTAAAGTGACATTTAAAAATTTATCTTTAATCGAAGATGAACAAACTTATGATTATTCTGATGGGGAATTAGAAATTGATTTAGGTGTTTCTCAATTTGTTAGTGAAGTTTATAACGTCACAAAAGATAACACTAAACTTCAACCTGGATATTACCATCAATCTAGTGACAAATTATATATCTCTGAAGAATATTTCAACTTACTTGGTAATGGTACTTATATTTTTAAAGTAGTGGGTTCTATGTCTACAATCACTGTTACAGTTCACGTCAATAAAGCCGGACAAGAATTAGTGATTCAAGATGTCACTACTGAAGTGGGATTAGATGTCTCTATTTATGTTGGAGTCACAGTCGTACAAGAAGTTTCAGTTAATAACGTCACTTTAGATACTTCTAAATATTATGTTCATGATTACGTATTAACAATTGACTCCTCAGCATTTAAAGAAGGAGAAAATAATGTAGTTATTAACGGTATGACTTCTTTTAAAGTCACTGTTAAAAATAGTAGTGAAGTTGTTCCTATTTCCACTGGTGGATGTGGAGGAAATATTGCTTCTACTAGTATCTTATTGTCGTCATTAAGTTTATTTACAGCATTATTAGTTATTATTTCTATTAAAAGAAGAAAGGAAGACAAATAATGGGGGCGACAATAAAAGAAGTAGCCGCTAAATCGGGAGTGGGAATAGGAACTGTTTCTAGAGTTCTTAATAATTCTCCTCAGATTTCGGAAGCGACTAGAAAAAAAGTATTAAAGGCGATTAAAGAACTTGATTATGTTCCTAATGTCGCGGGAAAAAGACTCTCACAAAAGAAAAGCTACGTTATAGCAGTTTTAGTGCCAGTTATCGATCATCCCTTCTTTGCTAGACTTGTCTCTAACTTAGAAATTGAGGCTGATAAAAAAGGATATTCCTTATTACTCGCTACTAGTCAACATCGTATAGAAAAAGAACATGAAATCTTAAGAAGACTTCAACAAGGTGAAGCTGATGGAGCCTTATTCGTCACTCACTACGAACACCAAGAAGAAGAATTTAAAGGTTTAGCGATTGTCTCAATTGATAGACACTTAGGAAAAAATATTCCAGTTGTCACTACTGATAACTACGAATCCACTAAAAAAGCAATTGAGTATTTAATTGAAAAAGGATGTAAGAAAATTGCCTATTTAGGCACTAAACCAAATCAATTAAGCGAAGTTTCTCTAAGAGAAAAAGCCTACGAAGATGTTTGTAAAGAACATAATATGCCACTAATGATTGTGAATCAAAATGTGGGGCACGGCGAAGAAAAGAAATTGATTGATGAATTATTTAATTCCTATAAAGAGTTTGATGGAGTGTTTGTCTCAGGTTGTACACTAGCCACTCTCCTATATAACAGAATGAAATTAACGGGAATTAAAACTCCAGAAGACATTCAAATGGTGTCATATGACGGAGAATTTGCATTAGATGATGTTCATCATATTTCTACTCTAGAACAGCCACTAGATGTGATGGCGAAGAAATGTGTTGAATTATTAATCGATAAAATTAACGGCAAAGAAGTTGAATCATTATCGAAATTCAACTGCCGATTCATAAAAGGTGAAACAACTAAATAATTGGAGGAAATTAGTTATGAATAAGAAAGTATTATTAGTCCCCTTAGCAGCGATGACTTTATCGTTAGTGGGATGCGGAGAACCTGATGTTGATTACACTGACAACACTAGATTAACCATGAGAGTCCACGTTGACGAAGGTTCAGAAGAAGGAAATGGTTATAAAGAAATAATTACCGCTTTTAACAGAGAGAATAACGGCAAAATTAGAGTGGATCTTGAATTTGTTGCTAGAAGTGGTGGCATCTATGAAACTCAATTAGATAACGACAAAAGAAAGAACACATTACCAGATTTATTTACATTCGACGCTCCTAAATGTGCGTATTACGCTAAAAATGGTTATTTATATGATTTATCTAGTAGCTTTTCTACTACTGAACAAGATAACTTTGTGGCTTTAAATAGATACCAAAGTAAATTATTCGGAATCCCTATCCAAGAAAGTAGTGCTGGATTCTACTATAACAAAGACATGTTTAATAGAGCTGGCATTGATGTTAGTGGTATCACTGTTGATAATCCTTGGACATTCTCTCAATTTAAAGAGGCTTGTGCAAAACTTAAGGCTCTTCCAGGATTAAAAGGCGCGGTTGATATGAGACTTGATGCGACCGCTGATGAAACAGCAACATATTTACTTTATCCATTCATTTATTCTTGTGGTGGATCATTTGTTGATAGCACTGGTTTACATGCTTTAAATTACTTCAATAGCACTAATAGTAAGAAAGGTTTCCAATTCCTTAAAGACTTACTTGATAACGGTTATACCGGTACTAACTATGGTGCTCAAGATTTCTTTACTCACCAAGTTGGTATGTATTTATCTAGTGGATGGACTATCCCAGAATTAGATAACCATGTGAAATGGGGACAATATTTCCCAGATAGAAACTCTTGGGGATTATTACCTTATCCAAAAGCAGATGATGGCACCGCTGTTAGCTGTAATGGTTCTTGGAGCTATGCAATTGGAAATAACCCTCGTACTGATAAGAGTAATGTTGTGACTTTATTAAAATACATTACTAATGCAAAATCATCTAAAGTCATTACCCAACATACAGGTATGATTCCTGCGAATAAAGAAGCTCAAGTTGGCTATGCCAATCCTGGATCAGCTGAAGATGTTTTGTTACAACAATTAAATAAAACTAGCGTTCAACGCCCAGAGACTGTTGGCTATGCTCAATTCTCTTCAGCGTTTGGTAGAGCGATTAAATATTTAAGAGAAAATGGCGTTGATAAATCAGTTGATGACGCTGCTCAATACTTAGAAACTGAATTAGGTAGATTAAAGTAATAAGGAAGGTTTATGGCGTTAATAGCTCTTTATGTTTTTGCTGCATTTATAGTCATTTTCTTGGCTATTTTCATCAAAGACTTTATAAAGAATAGAAAGTCGCATTATAAATACCATAAGGGTGAAGTAATTATGGCCTTCATTTTACTTGCCCCTAGTGTGGTATTAGCGTTCTTTTTAGTGCTATTACCGATTATTACTTCTTTAGGTTTTTCTTTTACAAATTACACGCTTGGTGATCCAAATAACATTAGCCTTGCTGGTGGAGATGGATTTGGTAACTTTAGAGATTTAATAAGTGAATTTCAAATCAAAGGTGATTTCTATCATGCGATAAAAAATACCGCAATCTTCGTGGTGTTTGTGGTCCCAATTCAAATTGGTTTAGCCTTAGGTTTAGCCTTATTTGTTAACAACAAAAGAAGAGGAACAACAATCTTTAAAGTATGTTTCTTTGCTCCAGTTGCGGTTTCTTTATCAGTTACTGCTTTCTTCTGGAGAGAAGTATTAGCTAATAGACCTGACGGCATTATGAATTCTATCCTCGCTAATTTTGGAATCCCTAATCAAGATTTCTTAGGGACCGACAAGATTTTAGGCTGGATGATTGCGATTTCTGCTTGGCAAGGATGCGGTTATCAAATGCTAATCTTCCTTTCTGCTTTAGGAAATATTAGAAAAGATTTATATGAGGCCGCTAGAGTGGATGGGGCTAATGCATTCCAAAGATTTAAAACAGTCACTATTCCAGGACTTAGACCAACAATGTTATTTGTTTTGATTACTGTTTTTATCGGAGCGTGTCGTGTTTTAATTCAACCAATGCTATTAGACCAAGGCGTCTATCCTGGTAGTGTTACTTTAAGTTTATATATGTATAACCAAGGCCAAAAATACGGTAACGTTGGATTATCGTGTGCGGTGGCGTTACTTATGACTATTGTCATAGGCTCTATTACCTTCTTACAAAGGCAGCTTCTTAAGGAGAAGAAAAAATAATGAAAAAGAGATATCTTAATGATCCTAATTTTGTTCGCTCTAAAAAATCGAAGAAAAAGATTATTTATTCAGTTATTTATTATCTAACTGGTACTGCTTTATCTTTATTATTCATTCTTCCTCTTTTATATATGCTTGCCGCTTCCACTAAGAGTGAAGCTGCGGTTGCAACCTCTAATGGAACCTTCTTAATGTTTATCCCTGATTTTACTAATCTAAGCGTATTTTTCGATAACTATGCGGTGGTGTTTGGTGAAAGATACCACATTTGGACATATGCGATTAATAGTTTAATTTATTGTTTAGTTGTTATTGTTTTAAATACCTTAGTTAATGGATTAGCGGGATATGTATTAGCAAAATTCCATTTCCCTGCTAAAGGATTCTTCAGTTTTATCATTATTTTCTTAATGGTTGTCCCGGTAGAGACAAGCATTATTCCGCTTTTATCTATCGTTCAAGATTTATTACATCTAAATAAAGGATTCTTCTCAATAATTGCGATAGTGATACCAAGTATTATTTCCGTCTTTAATATCTTCTTATATACCCAATTCTTCTCTTCAATTCCGAAAGAATATGAAGAAGCAATGCATATTGATGGAGCGGGTAGAGTAAGAATGTTCTTTAATTTAATTCTCCCATTATCTAAACCAATTGTGGCGACTACTGCAGTTTTCACCTTTATTGGTGTGTGGAACGATTATGTGTGGCCAAGTTTAGTTGTGGATAATAGAGGAACCTCTGGTTGGCCACTATATCCAATTCAATACGCGGTTAATATTATTACTAGCTCGGACGGGATTACCACTGGTCAAGTTATGGCAGCGTTAGTGATTACAACTTTACCAATATTTATATTATATGTTGCAGCGCAGAAATATATCGTCAAAGGATTTGGCACTGCTGGACTTAAGATGTAGAAAGGACGATTAAATATGAGAAAAAGAAATTTGTTACCTTTATTTGCTTATATTTGTTCATTAACTCTTGGAGGCTGTTCTAGTGCAGTAGATAAAGAAACTACTGCGGTGGTGAGTTTCTCTTTTGAAAGCACAAAAGATAGTTACACAAGAGACTCAGGAGCGAAAAAAGATCGTTATATCGATTATGTTTTCGCTAAAGAAAACGAGGAATCGTTATTTAAAAAACCTAATGATCCACTTCAAAAACAAGGTGTTTCTGGTAAATCTTTATATATGGACGGCTTTTCTACTCGCATTGAAATGAGTGATTATACTGGTCCTACTAATAAAATTACATTCTCTACTTGGGTTGCTCCACGTGGCTTTGAAAATTTAAATAGATACGGTAACGACACTATTGCTCGAGGTCATCCTAGAATGACTTCCCTATTTAACTGGGGCCATATGGAAGCTGAAGAAGGATTCTTATTTGGCTATGGTAGACTCGGTTTATGGGGTTTACAAATGAATTTAATAAATAAGACTACCGGTCAAAAAGTATTTGTTGGATATTATGACCCACTTAACACTTTACCTTTATATGAATGGAGTCATATTTCCGCGACTTTTGATGGAGACAAAGGTTATATTTGTTTAACTTTTAACGGTCAAGTCGCTTATGAATCTTTAATTCCTGATTTAGAAAATACAGAGATTGTTGCTAGCGCGAAGCCTTTATATTTTGGTTATTACTGTTCTACCATTTACGAATTTGGTGTTCCTAGACAAATGCCTTCTGCATTAGTGGATGAAGCAGAAGTATATCATGAGTCTATGACCCCAAAACAAATGAATTATTTATTTACACGTTACTCTGATAACGGCAAAGTTCCTACTTTACCATTTAGCGAAGTTCAACTTGATAGTAGTGTCTATGATGGAGATCGATTTAGACCGCAATATCACGCGATTCCTCCTGCAGTGTGGATGAATGAACCTCACGCCCCAATTTATTATAAGGGCATGTATCATGTCTTTTATCAACATAACCCAATTGGACCTTATTGGTCTCAAATTAGATGGGCGCATATTTGTTCTCCAGATATGATTCACTGGCGTTATGTTAAAGACGCTGTTGCTCCTACTAAGCCAGCTTGCCCAGAAGGAGCCTGGACGGGTGGTTCCGTTATTGGACCAGACGGGGTCCCTTGGTTAACAATCACCGCTGGAACTAATTATGCAGATTATGAAGAAACATCAACATTCTCACATCAATCAGTGTGTTATGTTCATCCAGTTGATCCTAATGATCCATATTTAACCGATTGGTATGTTGAAGATGTTAATACTTTGGTGCAACCAAGTGACTGGTCTCAAGGAAAGATAGAAGAATTTAGAGATCCATTTATTTGGTATGATGCTCCGTATTATTACATGATGGTGTCAACTTCTGTTGCCGCTGACTGTGATCAATCTCACGGTGGATCCACAAATATGTATAGATCTACTGATATGAGAAACTGGGAATATAAAGGTTTCACTTTTGAAGTGAGTTATCAAGATTATCCAGAACAAGGAAAACACTGGGAATGTTGTGTCATGCTTCCTATTTCTACTGAAGATAAGAGTGTGACTAAATATATCTTTATGGATTCTCCTCAATATACAGTTTCTGGATATGTTGTTGATACATATTACTGGATTGGAACATTTAATAAAGACACATGTAGATTTATTCCTGATGATCCTAAACCAAGATTATTTGACCATGGCAAAGGCATTTGGACTGGTCAAACTGGATTTACTTATTTAACTGATGAAGAAAGAGCAGCGGGTATCTCAAATTATGAAGATGGGCACACAGTGATTTATGCGATTGCCCAAGGTAAATCCGCTGGTACAAATCAAAATAAGATTGCAGGCTGGGCGCACAACTTTGCGATGCCAGTAGAAATCTTCTTAGCCCCAAATGGAAAAGATGTTATTAGAAGACCAGTAAAGGCTATTGATACTTTATATAAAGAAACCTTATTTGAATATGAAGGTAGTGGTAAATCTGCTTCTGAACTTGCTGAAGAACTTAAAAATGTGAGAAGCGATATGTATCAAATTGAAGCGACTTTCTCCTTAAATCCAACAGACAACTATATTAGTGGAATTTACGTGAGATATAACCCAAATGATAACTATATGGGTACTGAAAGAACGGCCATTAAATTTGAAAAGTCTGCCTATACAGATAACACTGACAAAGTCTTTGTCGACCGTTTATTATCTACAACTATTGACTATATCGATACATCTGATACATGGCATTTACCAGTAAACACAAAAGAATTTAACGTTCGTATTTTAGTCGACCGTTCAATGTTAGAAATATATGTTAACGATATTGAGACAATTACCACTCGTATTTATCCAAAATATGGAGATAGTGATTATATTTCCTTATTCGATAATGGTGGCAATATGTCTATTAATAAATTTAAAGTTACCCAAATGAAAGGCTGCTTTAAAGATGAAGTAGAACCTGCTTATTACGGTAACGTTGGCAATTTAGCGGATTATAACTAGGAGGCTATGAGCATGAATAAATATATTAAATCTTTGTTTATTAGCTTATTTGCTATTCCTTTAGTTGGATGTGGCGCATCTAGTTCTAAAGTTATTAGCCATTCTGTATTAAACGGAGGATTTGAAACCTCTGATTTAAGTGGATGGACTGTGGAATATGGAGATGCCTACACTGATGATTCAGTGTCTTCTAGAACCTATTTTACCTTTGATGATGATACTGAACACAATAGACTCGATATTAAAAAGACTGGAAACTGGTATTTATCTGGTCAAGGTTATGATTTAGCATATTCTCACGCTAGAGTGGGCTCTATTAGAAGTAATAATTTCTATTTAGATAATGATGGTTTAATTACAGTGAAACTTGCTGGTGGGGCAACTAGAAAAGGTAAATATGATGATTCTCCACTTAAAAACGAACAAGAAATTTGTTATTTTGGAGTTTATTTAGCCTCTAGCGATCAAATGATTGCTAAACAAACAAATAAATTCTTTAAACAACATACAAAATATGTTGAAGCAAGTAAATATAACAATAACTATTACAACACCGATAATTTCTATGAATATACGATTGATTTAGAGGAATACGCTAATCAAGAAGTCTATGTTCGTATTGTTGATAACGATAAAGATGTTTATTATGGCTATTTAAGTGTTGATGATATTCGTGTTGGTTATGTAGGCGCACAAACTGAAGGTGCATATTACACAAAATCGCGTGAATATATAGATGATGTGGAGGCTATTGATAAATATCATATCAAGAACCCTGATTTCGAAATTGGCTCTTTAGGTGGCTGGACAGTTGTTGAAGGAGAAGCTTTCTCTAACGAAGGAGTAAACGTCGAAAATGGCTGGTGGAACGAATATATTACCTATAATAAAGATGGTAAATATCATTATGGTCACTATAAACCAAGTGCGACAGGTATTCTCCGCTCCTCTATATTTGAATTAGGTGGGAAAGGATTTATTTCCTTTAAGTTAGGAGGATGCCAGGAACAAACTTTAACTTATATCCGCTTTATGGCGGTTAATGGGGGAGAGCCTATTGAAGTCGCTAGAGTTTCTAACGTTCAATATAAAAATGAACAATTCCCATTTATTCCAATGAAGATGCACCTTTTAAATATGGTTCAATACTATATTGATTTAGGTGAATATGTTGGAGAAAGTTTATATATCGAAATCGTGGATAATAACACAAGCGCAGATGATTTAGGATGTATGACTTTTGATAGTTTTGAAACATTCTATTTAGATACACCATACTGGGAAGATAAAGAATATTACAAGATTGATATTGCTTCGACTTATGAAAGAGAGCCAGTTAATGAATATCAACCAGTGAATGGAACTTTTGAAACTGGTGATTTATCTGGTTGGACTTTAGAGTCCACTAATGAGACTGATATTGGTGAAATTTCTTCTAAATCCTATTGGTGGAATAATCCTAGATTAACATTTAATAAACGTGGTACTTATTTCTTCTCTGGAGAAAATAATGAAGCTGGTACAGGTACATTAACTTCAAGTAGCTTTAAAGTTGGTGGAGTGGGATATATGACATTTAGAATGTCAGGCGCAAGAGACCCATTAAGTGTTTATGTTTCTATTATTGACGCTATAACTAATGAAGAATTATTAAGATTTACAAACTTCATGTTCAATGATCTTGACGATGAAACCGAAAGAGTGGGACATGGAGAAAACTTAATGAATATGATCTTCTATAAAGCAGATTTAACTTCCTTATTAGGTAAAGAGGTGAAAATCCAAGTCGTCGATAAGGCCACTAGTAATTGGGGATTAGTGTGTGTTGATAGCTTTATTGCTTATTATGAGAGTATGAACGCGATTGATTCATCAGCTTTATTAAATCCAAACGCTTTAGCATATAAAGAAAGCGTTTCCGAATATCAAGTCACTAACGGCACCTTTGAAACTGGTGATATGAGTGGCTGGGTAATAGACGGAGATCCAATACTAGGCATTTCTAGAGATTATACTTGGTGGCATGAATGCTTCTTATATAATAAACAAGGCTCTTATTTCTTAAATGGCTGGGTAGCTGGAGAAGAAAATGTTGGTACATTAACTTCTAGTTCATTCACTTTAGGCGGAAGTGGCTATGTCACTTATCGCTTAGGTGGCGGTAAAAATAAAGAATTATGTCACATCGAATTTGTTGATGCGGATAGTGGTGATGTTTTAGCGACTACTTATAACCAAAAATTTAAAGAAATTACTAAATCTTATTATTATCAAGGTTATCCAAAAGATTTAGCTTTAGATGGTTTCTACGCGGCTAATATGGCGGAATATAAGGTCGACTTATCTGAATTTATTGGTCGACACATTCAAATTAGAATTGTCGATAATGCGATTGATGATTGGGGATTATTATTCGCTGATGATTTTGTCACTTATTATGAATCTAGTAGTGATATTCCATCTAATTACGTTTTAGCAGAAAAGGTCACAAATGAATAATAAACCGATATTTCATATTGCTGGAGAAAAAGGCTGGATTAATGACCCTAATGGTGTTGTTAAATTTTTAGGACAATACCATGTTTTTTTCCAACACCATCCATATTCTTGTGAGTGGGGTCCAATGCATTGGGGGCATGTCGTTAGTGATGATTTAATGCACTGGAAGTATTTGCCTTACGCTTTAACTCCTGGAGATAGCTTTGATAAAGATGGCTGTTTTTCCGGAACTAGCCTAGTAGTGGGTGATACTTTATATATTGTCTACACTGGATTTATCAATAACGAAGATCCAGAAAAAATACAACAAATCCAATGCTTAGCGTCTTCTAAAGATGGAGTTCATTTCACTAAACATGGGGCAATTATTACAGGCAAGGATTTACCAAAAGAATATAAGCCTTGTGATTTTAGAGATCCTAAACTCTTTTATAAAGATGGCTTTTATTATTTATTAGTGGCCACTAGAAGAGTGAATAATGGAGGAGCAATTGTCTTATATAAATCAAAAGATTTAAAGAAGTGGATTTTTGTAAGTGATGTCTTAACTCATAAATCTGAAGGTGAGATGATTGAATGTGCAGACTATCATGAAGATTTAGGATTATTAATATATTGTGAACAAAATTTCCCTAGCGATAATGATCACTGCTTAAATATTCATTCTTGTGAATATGAATTAGGGGCGTTTAATAAAGACTATAAATTTATTCCAAGTTCTAATAAAACCTTAATAGATTATGGCTTTGATTTTTATGCGCCTCAAATTATGGATAAGGAACATATATTAATTGCCTGGCTTAATATGTGGGATCGAAATATTCCAAGTTCTAAATATGGTTTTGCTGGTATGTTAACTGTTCCTAGAAAAGTTTATGTTGAAGATAACTTAATGCTTCAGGCTCCAATCATTTATGGACAAAAAGTATTAGAAGAATCATTTGAAAAAGAATATGAAGGCGAGTTAAGCGTTGGCACTATTGAATTAGATATCGAAAATTTAAAAACTTTTTCTTTCGAATTTAGGAAAGGGACAAAAGAGTCCACTAAATTATATTTAAAAGATGACAAAATCTACTTCGATAGGAGTGAATCGGGCGAAACCATCACTGGAGCGGAAGTCGACAAATATTCTAAAAAAGGCATAAGAATTATGCCTTATAGAAAGTTAGAACACACAAAAATCTATATTGTTTTAGATAAATACTCAATTGAAGTGTTTGTTAATGGACTATCAATGAGTAATACAATTTATCCAAGCGAAAAGAGTGATAAATTCACTCTAAAAACTGAATCTGGTTGTAATAGGCTCAGCCTTTACAAATAAATGCTTTGTTTTTAAGCAAAAAGTATAGTACATTATATGTACAATATCTATGGAAACGTTTCCACAAGGAGGGAAACTCATGAAAAAACTTAAAAATATTTTATTCGCGGGTTTAGCTACTGCTGTTTTAGGAGTTGGTGTCGCCGTTAGCGCACATCAAGAAAAAGCTAAAGTAACTGAAGCCGCAACTGAAACAACTGTCTATTATGCGGTTCCATCTGAAGTTGTCGGCTCTTACACAGTTAAGTTGAATGTCAAGCTACAAGGTGATGCTGAAAATTGGCAGTCATCAACTATGACAAAATTGCAACAATCATATGGTGGATACGACTTATATAGTTGTACATATACCGATTTATATGACGGCGTTGGTGTAATGCAATTCCAACTTCTTGATGGTGAAACCTGGATAAGCCAACAAGAGCCTATCAATTCTTGGACTAATGTTGAAAGATATAACGGAAAAGTTTACGTCCATAATGATGGCTGGCATTCCTATGCCGCAGGATATGACACATATATTCCTATGAGAGCATCATTCTTCACTAACTGGACAGATGCTGCTGGTTCTATCGCTAGTGTAGATGCAAGATTCTGGGGTGATGATGGCTATTACTTTGAAGCATTAAGTCCTTTCTATCGCGGTGAAACCGGTGAAGGCTGGACTGGAACATTAACTTCTAGAACATGGAAACAAAGTACCCAATATGTTTACTTCCAATTAGGTGGTGCTAAAGATTTTGGTGATAAACATCCAAATGGCCACACGCATCTTGTTTTCCATTATGGAGAATATACTGCTGATTTCTATAACAACACATTCGTTGAAAACCCAATGACTTTACGTTATTTCAAAGTCCCTGATGATAAATTTGCAGAATTAACTGCTGAAGATGGTGACTTTGATATGTTTCTTGAAGTTGTAGACCCTGCAACTGAGGACTACGGCTTTGCTAACTTTGGTTATCTCCACGTTAATCAAACCTTAAGCTCCACAAGTGATGCAATGAGATATTTCTTAAATCATTTATCAACTGATTCTCGTGAATGGGAAGTTAATAAAAGAAGAGAAATTCAAAACACATATTTTGAAAATGAATCTCAAAAAGAAGTGTTCTTTGCTACCGTTAGTGACATTAGCGATTCATTCAGTACAAATGAAAGTTTTGTAAATCACTGGTATTTCGATCATAACTTCTTTAATGGTGACTATGGACCAGAAAAACATTTCGATCAAGCAATCTCTACATTTTCAGTTCGTCCTGGTGATGGAGAAATGCCATTCAATAATGAAGGTGGATTCTTCAGAGGATGGTACCAAGGTTTAGGTGAAGGTGGTTTTGTTGCCTCTGATGGTTTAAGATATCGTTTCATTTCTCGTCCATTTGTTTTAAGCGGTACAGGCATTATCAGCATTAAGATGGCTGGTAAAGCTTCCTTACACGTTATTGATGCAACGCAAAAGAACACCGATACCCAATCCGCTGACTTAGCTTGGATTGATAATAAAGCATTCAATATGTCTGGAAATACATGGAATATGGCTGATAGTGGATTTAATACCACAGCTATGGTCTATCACGTTATCAACTTAGAAGCTTATTTAGGAAGAACTATTCAATTAGCAATTTGTGACTATGATTATTCCGATTGGTCTGCTTGTTACTTTGATGAATTAACCGTGAATTACGCTGCTAGACCTGAATATCACGTTGATGTTGCAGTTCAAACCAACACAAACGGCACATACTATATCACTTATCCTGATATTTATATCAACTCCACTTGTAAGAGTGATGGTAACCAATATGGTGTTATTTATAACGCAGGTAACTCCGTTAATACTGATGGTGAACACAGAATCCTTGATCACGTTGATGAATCCGATTCCTATGCTGCACACACTGTTTGGAAACAATATATTGAAAGTGTTAGAGGCGGAGAACTTGGAAGTAACGTTTGTGACGTTCTTACATCTGACGAAGTTAAGGCTTTCTTAAACGCATATAACGCTTTATCTGAAGGTGCCCAACAAATTGTATGTTGCTCTGACGACTTCCAAAGAATTGGTTCTGGTGAATGGTATAACATTGACCCAACTATCTTTGATGGTAATTCACATTATAACTTAGGACACACCATTCAATATTTAGGCGAACTCAATCACATTTCTGTCAATGCTTATAGTAATAGCTTAGCAGTGCTTCTATTTGATAGCGCTGCTGGTAGCAACCTCTACATTATTATTATCGTAGGTGCTGCTGTGACTCTTACCTTAATGTTGTTCTTCGTCCTTAAGAAGAAAAAACAAAAATAATAACAACTAAACTTATAAGCCGAGCAAGTTCTCGGCTTTTTAAAAGGAATATAAATATGCTTATTTCAATTGGTGAAATCTTAGTGGACATCTTTAAAGATGGTGAGTCTAAAACCACCTTACCTGGTGGAGCGCCTTTTAATGTTGCGTGTAACGCTCTTTTATATACCAAAGAAGTTGGCTTTATTGGCACTGTTGGTAAAGACGAAGATGGAGATTTGTTATTAAATACCGCTAAAGGTAAACCTTTTAAATATTTAGATATTAAAGTTTTAACTGATAGATACACTTCTAAAGCGATTGTTAGTCTAGATAATGGAGAAAGGTCATTTAAATTTGATCGCTCTTTTGGAGCGGATTATATCTTTGATATTAATTCAATTAACTTAAAGGATATTAAAGATGGCGACATTATTCATATCGGTTCATTAATGCTATCAGAAAAAGAAGGTAGAGAATTCTTCTTTGAACTATTAAAGAGAATTAAAAAAGAAACTAACGCTAAAATATCTTTTGATATTAATTATCGTGACGACATCTTTGATAGTGAAGCTGAGGCTAAAGAAATATTTATTAAAGCATTAAAAGAGGCGGATATTTTAAAGTTTTCTATTGAAGAAGTTGAATTATTAACCAAAGAAAAAGATTTAGTTAAAGGCTTAAAAACTTTATTAAATGAAAATCAAATCGCAGTCATAACATTAGGCTCTAAAGGCTCAATTTATTATCGTAATGGTCATGTAGTAGAAGTTCCTACTTATAAAGTTAAACCAGTCGATACAACTGGAGCGGGAGATGCTTTTTATTCATATTTCTTAGCGTCTTTAGTTAATCACCCTGAATTTATTAATTGTGATAAAGAAATTATTCATTATCTTACTAGAGCAAATGTAGTTGGAGGACTTGCCACTCTTAAAAAAGGAGCAATCAATGTCGCTCCTAGCGAAGAAGAAATTAATCAATTCTTAGCTTCTATTAAGTAAACAAATTAGAGCCTAAAATTTATATACAAGCAAGGCTCTTTTTGTTTGCGCAAAATTAAATGCGCATATATAATATAGATATCTAATATTTAGAGGTATGTATTATGTCGAATGTAACGAATAAAGAAATTGTAATTGTTGATGAAAACAACATTAAAGATAAGATTTATTTAATCCGCGGCCAAAAAGTAATGTTAGATTTTGATTTAGCGGAAATCTATGGATATGAAACTCGTAAATTAAATGAACAAGTTAAAAGTAATATAGAAAGATTTGGTCCGGACTTTATGTTTCAACTTAAAAAAAGTGAATGGGAATCAATTTTGCGGTCGAAAAATCGGACCGCAAAAACTTTATCTTCTAAGAGAAGATATTTGCCTTATGCATTTACTGAACAAGGCATTTATATGCTTATGACTGTTTTAAAAGGTGATCTTGCTATTAAACAAAGTATCGCGCTTATCAAGCTCTTCAAAACCATGAAAGACTATATTGAAGAAAGCGGTCATCTATTAACAAACACTAATACATATATTGAGTCTAGATTTGCAGAGCACGATAAAAGGTTTGAAAATATCGAGTCTAAATTAGGAATAGTGATGGATAATTTTATAGATCCATCTAAGTTTAAACACTTCTTGATTATGAACGGAGAAAGAATTGAATCAGATATCGCTTATAAGCAAATATATTTTTTCGCTAAACATTCATTAGTGATCATAGATGACTATATCAATATCAAAACACTATCCTTGCTAAAAACTGTAAATAAAGATGTTGACATAACCATTATTAGTGATAACAAATTCAAAGATCATGTTGATGATATTATGCTTAATGATTTTATGATGGACACTAATATATCCATTAAGTTAAAGCCCAACAAAGGTAAATTCCATGACCGTTATATCTTTATAGACTTAGGGTATGATAATGAGAGAATATATCACTGTGGTCATTCTTCTAAAGACAGCGGTAATAGAATAACAACAATATTAGAAATCAAGGACTTAAAACTATATAAAGATAAATTAGGAGATTTTATTTTATGAACGAGCTAAAACAAAAAAGAAAAGAACTAGGATTAACTCAAGTAGAGGCTGCTCAAATATGTGGAGTGTCTCGACGTTCTTTTCAATATTATGAAGAAAACGATGAATATGAAGAAATGAGAAGAAAAGTTTTAGAGATCCTTGATAACGCTGAAAAGAATAGAATTCTTGGTCTGCAATTTATCAAATTTAGATGCGCTCAAATTTTTAAAAAATACCCAGAAGTTAGATGCGCGTATTTATATGGCAGCTATGCTAGAAAAGAGGCCAAACCAGAAAGTGATGTAGATATCATTGTTGTTTGTCACAAGATGGGTCTTTCATTTTTTGGAATGGCGGATGAATTAACTAATGCATTAGGCAAAGAAGTTGATCTTCAAACGGTTGAACAACTTGTAGGGAGTGCTGCATTTGTCGAAAATGTTTTAGTAGAAGGGATAAAAATATATTAATTAACGAAAATTCTAGATAATAGCAAGTTATAGAAACACGCCAAAATCACTAATAACGGGATCGCGATAAAAAATGACATCTTAAAGGCATCTATTAATAAATACATTAGTGCGAAAACGGATGTCATTTTTATTATGGTGAATAATAATTCTTTTAATACTCTATTTAAAGGCTTTTGAGATGGCTCTAATATAGTCCACATTAATAAAGTTAAGCATGCACTAATTAGATAAGCAGGGAAGATTATTAAGTGATGGAAAGAATATCCAAAATGATATAAAAGTAATAAACCTGCAATCAATAAGCTTAAAGATATTAAAGATGGTAGACCTTGGAAAGCGATAACACACTGGATATTCCAAGTATCTTTAACGTTTCTAAAGTGAGTTTTTTTGTTGTTATCTTTAGGATAGATTAGCTCTATCTCCATAGGAATGATTGGATAATCTCTTAACTGAAATGAAGTTAATTGATTAATTTCATAATCATATCTATTTCCTTTAATTTTTGATAGTTCTTCTAAATATCTAATAGGGAACCCTCTTAATCCACATTGATCGTCCTTTAGATATGTCTTAGTCGCTAATCCTCTAGTGGTTTGAGAAAAATAATTTCCAAATCTGCTTCTAAAAGGAACTGACTTATTAAACGGCCTTATGCCTAATACGCATTCATCTTTTTCTAACAATAACTTAGACATCTTAATGATATCTTTAGTGGAATGTTGTCCGTCTCCATCCGCGGTTATAACGTATTTAGCCTCAGGAAATAAAGTAGGGATATTTTTATATCCTTCTTTTAAGGCTGCACCCTTACCTTGATTATGGTCTAACTTTATATATTGAATTTTATCTTTAATTTGATTAAAGACTGCATCATACTGCTCACTTGATCCATCGTTAACCACTAAAACAGGTAGTTCTTCGTTAATTAAAGAATCTACAACTTTTATTAGTTGCTCATCTGGTTCATAAGATGGGATTAATATCACAAATTCCTTTTTCATTGATGTTTACGTTTCTTGATGATTAATAAAACTGAAAAAGCTAAAAAGCTTATTGAACTTATAGAAATGATGATAATCATAGTGGAATTAGATTCAATATTTATGGAACTATTTACTCTATTAGAAACAAATTCAAAAGTATTAATAAATGGAGAGTCATCTTCACACGCTTTTGACCAGGCTAAATATCTAGCGTATTCATTTGAATATTTAGAATCATTTTGAAGCTTGCTGATGGTACCAATCTCAGCAGAGTTTAGATTAAATAAGGCCACCTTCGCGTATTTATATAATTCATTTGATTTACATAACCCTGTGCCTTGTCCATCAAAAGAAGAATCACCAATATGTAAATAACTAACTCCCCATTCGGTGATTGAGTCAGTTCCGCTTCCTGAACCAGAAACTATATCAATTGACTTGAGATAAAATCTATTTTTTGAAGAAGAACTGCTGACTATAATTGATGTGACGGTTTTGTTAACACTAATTTCGTAATCTGCAAATGATGAAATTGGCTTAAAAGTACCAGATGAACTATTGTTTGTTTTGACAGTAACTGTTGATGAATCGCTACCATAGACTTTTGCGTTTATTATTAATTTTGTTACTTGAGTAGATGCTATTGTTAATGTGATTGAGCCACCTGCAGAACCCGAACCAAATCTAACACCACCAGATCCTTTAAAAGCTTTTGAAACTGCGCTAACAGTGGCAATATCTTTTCCTTTAACTAAATCATTTTGGATTGTTTCTTTAGTTAACTCATCAGTAGCAGACCCATAATCTTTAAATTCAATTGTTGAAGATGATAATGACTTTTCTTTAACAAGTATTCCTGTGTATGTAGCATTTAATGCTCCATAAGTAACTGTCACACTAGTTTGCCCTTTTTCTAAAGGAGTGCTACTCCAAGTAGCGGTACTAGAAACATCAACTTCGTCTTGTCCATATAATGCATATACACTTAAACCGGTAGAAACAAATGTTTCTCCTTCTTCATAAATTGCTTTATTAGGATTACCAGATATTCTAATAGAATCTAATGATGAAACAGTTAACCCAGTAATAGTTATAGTTTTTGTGATATCTCCATTAGTGAATGAACCAGTAACTAGAGTGGTGTTTTTAGTTAATGGATTAGGAGACCAAATAACGTGTTCAGTAACGTTAGTGGTATATGTTGAATTATCTTCTTTTTTAAAAGTAGCAGTCACAGTTAAACCATTAGAGTTAAATGATTCCCCTTCTTTATAAGAAGTTTTACTAGGTGTACCAGTATAAGTTAGGTTTATTAATGTATCAGGTTCTTCAATTGGCTCGTTTTTAAAAACCGCTCGAGCGTATTCTGGATGGTCGATATATGGATTTCTATTGTGTTGGAATTGTTCATAAATTAAATCATTTCTATGTGCTTCAAATTCATCAACTGGGTCAGCTTCATGCCACGCAAGTAAAATATCTAAATAACCCCATTTGCCTCCTGAAGAGTCAGTTCCACTAGTTAAAGATAAACAAGTTCCACCAGAACCATCGCCACTATAATAACGTGTGGCCATATAAAATAAGGCTCTAGCGACATCACCTTTATCAGAATCTCTTGGTTCAAAGACTCCGTTTGATAAGTAATTGTCTGTTCTACGGCTACCAGTCCAATCATAAGATGCATTACTTGTAGTGTGGCTAGAAACATTTCCGAAAGGATAGTTACTTCTTGTGTTATTACATTTCCAGTCACTTGCTCTTAAATGGTGCAAATCACTATATGCTGGAAGACTTTTTGTATCAAAACCATTTGATTTAGCCCAAATGTGTTCTTTATTCCAAACATATTTTCCTTGTTCTGTTGTTCCATAACTTCCTTGAGATTTGGACCATTTTTGTGCGGTAGATTTACTGCCGTTATAATCAGCATACAAAAGATACATATAAGGATCATCATCGTCTGTGCCAATAGGAGAAAGATTATAATCCCTATCAGTGACTCTCATAGCAACTTCTAATCCGTCATATGACTGCTTGTCATGATTTTTAATAATGTTATATAAGGCAACTTTTAAAGTATCACCCTTCATATTTGAGGTGATGGAGCTGTAATAGTTACTAGGAGCAGCGGCTTCAGTGATTGTTACTTCTTTATTAGAGTTAGATAAAACAAATGTTGAAAATAATAATGTCGACAAAAAAATTGGAACTATTATCTTTTTCATAGACAAGTAGCATTATAACATTTTTCATTAACTGTATCTTTATATTTTTGTATAATACAAACTGTCTTATGGAAAAGTGGTTCTCTAAATTAGATTTCTTATCCCAAGCAATATTAATCGTTATTCCTTTTATCGGCTACTTAGTGGAAATAGGAGTAAGAGTTTTTGCGGTTATTCGTTTACATAGTAAAAAGAATATCGCTGGACTCGTGATATTCGTCTTACTAGGTTGGGCGCTTTTACTTAATATTATTGATGTCTTTGTATTAAGTCGCACTGATGATTTAATGCTTATTGAATAGTTTTATTTTTTTATCTTGTAAATAGGGGATATATACCATAAAATTATATTGAAAGGAGGTATACAAAGTGCCTGCTATATCAATGTTCTATGGAATTTTGATATGGATGAACTTAACAAGGAAAGAACATTGTCCTCCACACATACATGCGAAGTATGGTGGTATCGAAGCAACTTTCTTGATCTCAGACGGCTCTATTTATAAAGGTAGATTTCCAAAAAATGGAGCAAATCTTGTTAAGGAGTTTATATTGAAATATCAAAAAGAACTTATGGATATGTGGGAAACAGAGCGATATATAAAATTACCGCCTTTAGAATAATTACTATGATGAGAGAAGCAGTTAAAGTGGTGTTAAGGGAGAAGACATTATTTGATGTTTGGTTTCTTGATAGTACTGTTAAGCGATACGATATTTTATCCCTAAGTGATAAATTTCCTCAGCTAAATCAATTAAAGGACAGAACTCTATTTGAAAAAGGGAGAATGCTTGGATGGAGCACTGTTGTATGGAATGATGAATTAGACATAAGTGTAGATACTGTTTATGAAGATGGAATCGATGTTACAAGCGAATATGATTATGATGAGATATATTTAGCTGTTCTTGGGTATAAAATTAAGGACGCCAGATTATCCATATTTATGTCACAAGAGGATTTAGCAAAAAAAATAGGGATTGATCAGTCCGACTTATCAAAAATTGAAAAAGGATTGGCCAATCCAACAGTTAAAATGCTTAATCGCATCGCAAAAGGATTAAATTTAAAAGTAAATATAAAGCTTGGTTAATCTTACAATTCATCTAAATGAGGGAGTGAAACAATCGCTCCTTTTTTAGTGACTGTTTTACTACTACATAAAGAGGCAAATTCCATTGCTCCTTTATTTTCTTTTCCTTCCGCTAGTTTAGTGACTAACGCTCCTAAATAGGAATCTCCGGCAGCAGTAGTGTCAACCGCATCCACTTTATGTGGTTCGACTTTTATATATTCATCTTTATTAATTAAAACAGATCCTTTTTCTCCTAAAGTGACAATCACGTTTTTAGCCCCTCTAGAGAGTAATTCTTTTGCCGCTAATAAAATATCTGTTTTATGACTTAACGCTTCTAATTCGTGCTCATTTGGCACTAAATAATCAATATATTGATAATATTCTTCTTTTAACTCTTTTATTGGAGCAGGATTAACAACCACTAACATATGTTTTTCATATGCTTTTTTAATGACATAGCTAACTGTTTCCATATCATTTTCAAATTGAGTTAATAAGATATCTCCCTCGGTAAATAAGTCGAGATTTTTATCTATATCTTCAATTTGTAAATCAGTATTTGCTCCTTGAATGATTAAGATTCTATTTTCTGCATTCTCTTCTTCTAAAATGATAAAAGCGATCCCTGTAGGCTTTTCACTTCTTTTTAGTCTGGCGTGTAGACCTTGCTCCTTTAGAAATTTTTCAACCATGTCACCATTATGGTCTTTGCCAATAGCTCCGATAAAAGAGACATCTCCTCCTAAAAAGAGTGACGCACATGCTTGGTTAGCGCCTTTTCCGCCAATATTTTGAAAATAACTATCCGCAACAGTAGTAGTGCCAGCACTTGGGAGCTGTTTAGTAAAAATGGTGTTATCTATTGATATACTTCCAATAACTAATATCTTCTTTTTCATTACTTACATCTCCTTAAACTTTCAAATATAGTGGACCAATATTCTTCTAAGTTTACTTTTGTAGCCACAATGCAGTTAAATGGCTCAGATTTGCTACATCTTGTTTTTCCTAAATATTTTGTCTCAGTTGTATCTATTTCAACATTCATTGGAGTAAATTCAAAAGCTTTAGGATTAATCAATGAAACAACAGTAGCAGGGTCATGTAATGGACCAAATTCTAAGCCAAAAAATGTTCTTTGATTTTCATTAAAGACTTTCATTAATTTTACAAATAAGTCACTACCTTTAGTGTTTATTTTGCTAGCCTTAGCTAGAACCTCATTATTCACTAAGATTTTTCTAGTGACATTTAAGCCAAGCATTCTTAAAGGCACTCCTGATTTAAAGCAAATATCCGCAGCTTCTGGATCCACAATGATATTAAATTCTGCTTCAGGAGTGATATTCCCATTAGTTGTGGAACCACCCATCAAGACTATCTCTTTGATATTTTTAGTTATGTCAGGGCATTTAGATATCGCTAAAGCAAGATTAGTCATTGGTCCTGTTGTGACGACAATAATATCTTTATTTGCTGATACAGTATCAATAATAAATTGATAGGCCGGCCTAGAATCGTATTCTTCTTTATAAAAAGGGAAATCATATCCGTCTAATCCCGATTCTCCATGTATTTCTGGGCATGTTTTAACTTTTCTTTTAATTGGGTCAGTTTCCCCTTTAGCGACTTTGATGTCACTATTAAAGAATCTTAATAAGTTATTAGCGTTTCTACTTGTTTTATCGATAGTTTGATTACCTGCACAAGTAGATACCCCTATTAAATCTAATTTATCTGAATAATAGGCAACTAAAAGACCGATTGCATCGTCGTGCCCTGGATCGCAGTCGATTATGATTTTTTGTTTGTCCATTTAAAGTCCTTTATAGATTTTTAATAGGTTCTCAATTAGAGATAATCTAGTTAATAAACCAACTCCACCTGGAACCGGAGTTTGTAGTTTTACTGGTAAACCAGGAAGAGCATCTCCGTGTAAACCAGTTTCATCTCTAGAAATTCCGACATCCACAACAATGGAATCTGGCTTGTAATTATATTTATTATCTAAATAGTGTTGTCTGCCAATCGCAATAACGATGATATCAGCGTGATTAATAAACCAATTCATGTCTTCAAATTTAGTTCTAGAATGGGTCACAGTGACATTGCAGTGCTCCGCAAGTAAGAGCTTTGCCATTGGCTTACCAACAATGTTACTTCTACCAATCACTAAAGCGTTTTTTCCAACAAAATTAGTCCCTTCTGATTTTAAGTAGTCAATTATACCTTGAGGGGTACATGGATTAAGCTTAGAAAGTGGGTGGAATCCGTCCACATCTTTTTCTGGAGAAATTGCTAATTTGATGGTTTCTTCATTGATATGTTTTGGAAGTGGCATTTGCACAATAAACCCTGTAATTTCAGGATTTTTATTGCAATTTTCAATTATTTTTAACAAATTTTCTTCACTTGTGTCGATTGGAAGCTTGATGAGTTCGGCTTTAATTCCAAGTTCGTCACAGTCCTTTAATTTGCCTTTAACATAGGCATTACTTCCGGCATCTTCGTTGACTTGAATGACGACTAAAAATGGTTTCTTTTCGAGTTTGGAAACCTCATTTTTAATCTCTTCTTTTCTTGCTTTAATATATTCTTTAATAGTCATTATTTTTTCCTAATTTCGAGAGTGTCTACTGAGAATTGACGATAAGGGATACCTGCTAAATCAAGCATCTTTTTACTGGCTTTAATCATTGTGGTATCTGCATATTTATCTGAGAGGTAGATAATTTCTTTAATTCCTGTTTGGATAATGGCTTTAGTACATTCGTTGCATGGGAATAAAGTGACATAGACTCTAGCATCTTTTAAAGAACCGCCGACTTGAGTATTTAAAATAGCGTTAAATTCAGCGTGACAGACATATAAGTATTTGCTGTCTAATCCTTCGCCTTTATTCCAAGTTAATTCTTCTTCGTCTAGTTTAGAAGGCATGCCGTTATATCCAATAGAAATAACTTTGTTTTCTGGGGAAACAATAACTGCACCTACTTTAGTACTTGGATCTTTACTTCTTAAAGAAGATAAGACCGCCATACCCATAAAATATTCATCCCAAGATATATTGTCGTATTTTTTCATAATATAGACCTCGTTCGCAGTCTATTTTACCAAAGTTATTTAGTGATTCAAAGAAACACATAAATAAATGTATAAACAGTGATATACTATCTTCATGGAATTCCAAGGTATCAACAAGCTATCTTTATTAGATTATCCAGGTAAGATCGCCGCTATTTTATATATCGATAAATGTAATTTTAGATGCGAATACTGTCATAACTGGAATACTTTAATTGCCTGTGATGATAATGAAGATCTTATTTTTAATGATATCCTTTCTTTTTTAAAGAAAAGAGCGGGTGTTCTTGATGGCGTGGTGATCTCTGGAGGAGAACCAACTTTAATGCCTAATTTAGAAGAAAAAATTAGAGCAGTTAAAGAATTAGGTTACTCTATTAAATTAGATACGAATGGCTCACATCCGGAAGTGATTAAAGATTTAGTGTCTAAAGGATTAATTGATTATATTGCCATGGACATCAAGTCATCATTAGATGATTATCATAGATTTACTAATAATGATGCTTTAATAGAAAAGGTAAAAGAATCTATCGAATTATTAAAATCAGAAATAGTGGATTATGAATTTAGAATGACTTTAATTGATGAATATCATTCTTTAGAAGTTATAAATAAAGTTAAAGATACTTTAAAAGGTAGTAAAAGATTATATTTACAGCAATTTAAAGTCTCTGATGGAGTAATAAATAAAGACCTCCACGCTGTTGATGAAGGTCTTGCTAATAAATTTGTTGAGATTTTATCTCAAAGTGTTGAAACAGTAGAACTTAGAGGGTATTGATATATTTAACCGCACTCATTGCAGCGATTGCTCCATCATTACAAGCTGTTATAACTTGCTTGTTTTCTTTTACTCTTGTGTCTCCTGCTGCAAATAATCCTGGAATAGAAGTAGCCATAGATTCGTTTGTTTTGATAAATCCGTGGTCTAATTCTAAGTTATCTTTTAAGAATTCGTTTTGAGGAACTTGGCCAATAGCAATGAAGCAGTTATTAGTTTCGAATTTCACTTTTTCTTTTGAAATAGTGTCTTCTAATTCGATAGCGACTAGTTCACCATCTTTTTCTACAAGTTTTTTGAGTAATAAGTTATGTCTAATATCAATATTTTCAGTTTGAAGAACTCTATCGATAAGAATTTGATCACCGAATAGCTTATCAAACAAAGTGAGCATATGAACTCTTGGACAATATCCACTTAATAATAAGGCATATTGAAGTGCGGTATTTGCATCTCCAATTAAGTAGATTTCTTTCCCTTTATAGAAAGGTCCATCACAAACAGCGCAATAGCTAACGCCTTTACCGACTAAATCGTCTTCATTAGGTAAACCCATCTTTCTTGGCTTTACTCCATTAGCGATAATAACCGCTAAAGCTTCATGTTCTCCATAATTTGTCTTAACATGGAAGATATTATCGATTTTCTCGACAGATTTCACGTCTTCTAGTTCAAATTCGGCTCCTAAGTTAGTGATTTGCTCGAATAATCTATCCGCCCATTCACTACCAGAAATAGATTCAATAGTTGGATAGTTTTCAAGTCTAGGAGAAGTTGCAATTTGTCCTCCAAATGCTTCTTTTTCTAAAACGAGAACAGACTTATTATTTCTTAAAGCATATAAGGCAGCAGTCATTCCTGCTGGGCCACCGCCTATAACAATAATGTCATGCATAATTATTTTTTGCTTTCGATATATCCTTTGATGTTAGAAGCATTTTCGAATACTCTAACTTCACCATCTTCAGGAACTAATAAGGTAGGTGCTTTTTTAACTCCCATTTTTGTGGTTAATTCAACATTTTCTTCAGCGTCAACCCATTTATATTTAACGCCAGCTTTTTCTAAAAGCATCTTTGCCATCTTACAGTTTGGACAGGTTTTAGTGCCAAATAAGAGGGTTTCCTGTAGGGTTTGTGGCTTTTCTTCTTCACAAACTTCATCTTTAATTCCGTGAGTGAGTTTACTGGTTTTGATATTATATGTCTTTCTATTTAAGAATTCTTCGCTCTTACCATCATTCCAGTTTTGAATTGGTCGATAGTAACCAGTAATACGGGAATAGACTTCAGTTCTAGAACCACATTTTGGACAGACATATTGTTCACCAATTAAATAGCCATGTTCTTTACAAACAGAATATGTTGGAGACATTGTGTAATATGGTAAGTGATAGTTTTCAGCAATCTTTCTTACTAAATTCATACAAGATTTCCAGGTTGGAAGTTTTTCACCTAAGAAAGCGTGGAAAACAGTACCAGAGGTATATAAGGTTTGTAATTCATCTTGGATATCTAAAGCGGTGAAAATATCATCGGTGAAGCCCACTGGTAAGTGAGAGGAGTTAGTGTAATATGGAGTTCTTCCTTCTTCACTTGCAGTAATAATATCTGGATATTTTTCTTTATCGTGTTTAGCTAATCGATATGCAGTAGATTCTGCTGGAGTGGCTTCTAAGTTATACAAGTCACCATATAATTCTTGATAGTCAGATAATTTTTCTCTCATATGGTTAAGAACTTCTTTAGTGAATTCTTGAGCTTCTTTATGAGTTAAATCTTGTCTGATCCATCTCGCATTTAAGCAGCATTCATTCATACCAACTAAACCAATGGTGGAGAAGTGGTTATTGAATGTACCAAGATATCTTTTGGTGTATGGATATAATCCAGCATCTAATAATTTAGTAATAGTGTTTCTTTTGACCTTTAATGATCTTGCGGCGATATCCATGATTTTATCTAAACGGTCATAGAAATCAGCTTTATCAACTGCTAAATAAGCAATTCGAGGCATATTGATAGTGACAACACCGACAGAACCAGTAGATTCACCAGAACCGAAGAATCCGCCAGATTTCTTTCTTAATTCTCTTAAGTCGAGTCTTAAGCGGCAGCACATACTTCTAACGTCACTTGGTTCCATATCACTATTAATGTAGTTTGAGAAATATGGAGTACCGTATTTAGCGGTCATTTCGAATAATAATTTGTTATTTTCGGTTTCTGACCAGTCAAATGTACGAGTAATTGAATAAGTTGGGATTGGATATTGGAATCCTCTTCCATTGGCGTCACCTTCAATCATTACTTCGATGAAGGCTTTATTGACCATTGCCATTTCTTCAACACAGTCTTTATATTTGAAGTCCATCTCCTTGCCGCCTACAATAGCGTTAAGTTCTGCCATATCATTTGGTACAACCCAGTCAAGAGTAATGTTGGTGAATGGAGCTTGTGTACCCCATCTAGATGGGGTATTAACGCCATAGATGAAAGATTGAATACATTGTTTGACTTCTTTATATGTTAAGTGATCCTTTTTCACAAATGGGGCTAAATATGTATCAAAAGATGAGAAGGCTTGAGCACCAGCCCATTCGTTTTGCATAATACCTAAGAAGTTGACCATTTGGTTACATAAAGTAGATAAGTGATTTGCTGGAGCGGATGTTATTTTTCCAACGACTCCACCTAAACCTTCTTGAATTAATTGTTTAAGTGACCAACCAGCACAGTAACCGGTTAACATGCTTAAATCATGAATGTGAATATCAGCGTTTTTATGAGCTTGACCAATTTCTTGATCGTATACTTCACTTAACCAGTAATTAGCAGTAACTGCACCAGAGTTAGATAAGATTAATCCACCAACTGAATAGGTAACTGTGGAGTTTTCTTTAACTCTCCAGTCATTTATCTTTAAATAGTTATCAACAGTTTTCTTATAGTCTAAATCGGTTTGTTTTTGCTCTCTTAAATTCGCGCGCGCCTTTCTATATAAAATATAACTACGTGCGACATCGACGTAACCTGCTTGAATTAAAGTAACTTCGACTGCGTCTTGAACGTCTTCAATATCAATGACATCATTATTGATTTTGGAGTTCATTTGCGCAACTACTCTAAGAGATAACATATTGATAATGTCATCGTTATAGAATTTGTGATCGGCCATAAAGGCTTTTTCGAT
>Ga0310695_10001922_pt1 | contig 46274 bp, 43 predicted proteins | sample RumenRJG_04DNA_FD_203882 | JGI IMG/M metagenome (GOLD analysis project Ga0310695, IMG submission 203882) | Bovine rumen microbial communities from Lethbridge, Alberta, Canada - RJG_04 (v2) (version 2) | ecosystem: Host-associated > Mammals > Digestive system > Stomach > Rumen | place: Canada... | reverse complement strand
CAACAATATTCTTTACATGAATGGATTTTGTTCATAGCTATCTGGCTGTGGACCGAATCATCACGTCCATGAAAGTAAGATTCGTTTCTATACAAGAAACTTAACTTATCCCGAACTCAGGTTATAAGGTATTTGTCCTTATTGAGCATATAAGCGCAATGCATGCTGCCTCGTGTGAGTTGCGGTATGAACGACTTGAATTTCTGACCATTGTAGAGCATTGGGCCGCTGACGTTGGAACCAGCCCACATCCTTCCTAGATGGTCTTGGAAGAACGACTCAAAGTAGAAAAGGTGAACATTGTAAGACTGGTTTACGAACACTAGCCCCCCCATTGCCGCTGCATTATTTATAAATACAATGTGCAGCAATAATGTCAACCACAACTTTACTTTGTTTCTCATGTTGGAATATTATGATAGCAATATGTGCTTAAAATCGGCGGTGCCAATGAGTAACTGCAAATTTACTAGTTTTTTCTGTAAATGACCTCATTTGATGTAAGAAAGTTTAGTTTTTCTTCAATTTGGCTTTCTGTTGGTTCACATCAGTGATTCCCAAATTTAAAGTCTTGCAACAAAGATATGTTTTTCCCCCATGGCTAAGATAAACACACTTTAAGTAACCTTTCGTTACACACAAAATATTAACAAAATAAGCGGCACTTGCCTCGAGCTAAGTGCCGCTTTTATTAATGCGTGTGCCGCGTGTTACTGTCTGTTGGACCATCCGGCGTAGAAAGCGGCCTGCGTGAGCAGGACGGCTATCTCTGCGCGCGTGATGCCATGCTTCTTGCCCAACTCCAAGTGGGAGCGGAATGAGGCATCGACAAGCCCCTTGCCCAAAAGAATAGAAATGGTAATCATGCTGCGGTCGTGAAGACTGAGGGTGGAGTCGTTCCACACCCTGTCGCCGAAGAGCATGTGGTCGTTGAGGTCAGCGAACTGTGGGGCGAAAGAGCCGTGATATTCCTCTCCGGCTGTCTGTACTATCTTATTCCGTGCCATCATAACTACATGTTTTGTAACTCGTAATTTCTAACTCTAACTTTTCCTGTTTTCTTTACTTTGTTGAGTGAGCTATGTAACTCTCTCATAATCTATTCAATGCAGGTGCCCCTATAACGAAAGACGGAAAGAAATATGTCAAATAGCGTCTTATTTTCTCAGTTGTCACCGGCTTGGTATGGTAAGCTATTTCAGTTGCCGGGACAGTAAGTCTTGATTTGAAGCTATCGGCCATAATATTTTTTGTCCTATGCGCAATTTCCCTCACTTTCCTACTCTTGTGGGTGACGCATTGACCACATCACTGTCGGGACGTTCTTCTGAAATGCTACTGCCCCCCGCTCACGTGCCATCCCATCTCGCTATGAACACCGGTCCCTTATGCCCTCTGCCCGGACTATAGACTACCGATAAACATCTTGGCGTTGTCAACCAGTTGGCGAAGGGCAGTCTCTTCCATCGGATAGTGGCCGCCTCCAGAAAGGATCTTGACCGTGAAGGGAGCCTTGATGCCTTTCATGGAGATTTGGCTTAGCTTCAGTGGTGTCCAACGGTCCTGTTCGGGTTGGGTAAGCAAGATGGGGCATTTGTCGTAATCCTCGGCAGGAATAAGCATCCGATAGGTCATGTACTCGGCAAGGAACTGCAGTTGCACGCTTGCGCCTCCCGAAGCAGAGTCTTCCATCATGATTTTTAAGGCCTCAGGATTGTTGGTGAGCGCATCCATCTTTGAAACCTTCTTCATAGGTATCATCAGCCGGCGCAGCGGAGTCTTCGACAGTGCCTGCATAGTCGGCACCACCATCCACGATGTTCCCTTGAACTTCGATGTCTCCTCTCCAACGGTCTTGTCGTCGTTCTTCAGGAAGCACATGCCAATAATGCCATACACTTCGTCCATGTAGCACGAGGCATGATAGGTGATCATTCCTCCGGCACTCAACCCGTAGAGAACAGGCTTCTTGTGGACGCGCCGTGTCTCTGCGTTCACGAAGTCAGCAAACGCATGTACCCAATTGTCGTAGGTCACGTCTTTCTGCTTCACCTCGGTCATGCCATAGCACAAATTGTCCATCGCCACCACCTCGTAGCCAAGGGCTGCCATCTTATGACCAAAAATCATCATCAGCTGCCGGCCGTTGGTACCGACACCATGATGCAGGAAAATACGGTATTCTGATCGTGGATTGGAATAGCGGTCAATGTGCATGACATTGCCATTCCATTCCCATGTCTCTTCCTCAGACAGAAAGTCATCTCTCATCTGAAAGTCATTGGGCAGCAGGGCATTCACCTGCTTCCAAGCGTTGTTGTCACTGGCATACGTTTTCATCTTCTTTTGCTTGTTTTGTTCTACTTTGATGATTAACGCTGCAAAGGTAAGATGAATAAAATGAAAGGTGCTTAAATTAATTTAAGAAAACAATTTCGCCTTCAATTTTGACAGCCACACGGGTGTTATTCCCATGAAGCTGGCAATGTTTTGAGCGGGGAAACGGCCGAAGAGGAAGGCAAAGTGCTCGTATAGCCACTCAAGATACTCTTCGGAGGTCAACGTCAATTGGTTGTTGCGCAGCTGTTCCGTGATGAGAAACAGCTGTTCGGTAGCATGGGTGTAGAAACGCAGCACCTCGATGTCTTGCAAAATATATTGGTAGAAATACTCAAAGTCAATCACGGCCACGACCGTATGCTCCGTAGCCCGCACCTCGTAGCAAGAATGTTTATGTTGGAAGAACACGTCGTATGACTTGAAGAATGGGCAGAACTGCTCTGTGTGGAACATGATGGTGCGCTTCTCTCCATTGCTGCCTACGAAGTCGGTGATCACGGCTCCCTCGATGACCATAAACAGTTTCTTTGCTGACGACTGGAAGTTGATGAGACAATGTCCCTTTTCCACGACTTCTATCTCTGTACATTGGCTGAGAATGTCATAGAATTCCTTGTTCTCGAACTTTGGCAAGAGGCCAATGAGCTTTTCGTAATAGTTTTGCATATCTCATCTCGTTTCTTGCAAAGATAGGCTTTTTCTGCGATGTCTCAAAATATTCTGATATAAAAAAGAAACCCGCTATATTGATAGGGGCTAAGAAATAAATGAAGGATAAAATTCTGGTAGCATCGCATAAGAAAATCCTATTTGTGTTGGGCCGGTATCATCAGCTTATCAACTGATGATACCAGTTTTTCGTCTATACAGCTATATTCTTACCAAAACTTAGTTCATATTCCCAATACCTCCACCCACTGAGCAAGCTCTTTATCTGATGGTGAGTTGAGCAGCTTGCCCGCTTTCCACTTGATGTTGGGATATTGCTTCTTCAGCTGTGCGGCGCTATTGCTGATGCTGCTTCCCCCGGACGTGGCAAACGGTACGACCACCTTGCCATCGAGATGTTGGCTCTCAATAAAAGTATTGACTACTGTCGGTGCGAGGTCCCACCAGATGGGATAGCCGATGAATACCACGTCGTAGGCATCAAGGCTCTTCTTCGGCGTCTTGATGGCTGGGCGCGATTGGGGATTTTTCATCTCCAGCGTACTGCGCGAGTGGTTGTTAGTCCAGTCAAGGTCGGCACTGGTATAAGGCTGTGCTGGCTCTATGGCCATCGTGTCGGCATGACTCACTGATGCAAGCCGCCGGGCTACGCTCTCTGTGGTACCCGTAGCGGAGAAATATACAACGATTGCTCTTTTCATGTTCTCTTGTTTTTGATGATTCTGTGCGCAAGCGGTCAGACATAACAAGACCGATGCAGCAAATATAAATATGATTTTCTTCATAATGTGGTTGATTGATCCGATGCAAAGTTAAGAAGAATGGTTAGCATTGGGGCTACCATCATTAGGGAAATATTTAACGATTTTATGGATGACGCGACCCGAAGAGCGTTGTTATAAAAAACGATTCATCGTACATTCACTATGCTCCGTTGTTGCGAGACAAGCATGTATCTTCGGAATCCACAATTTGGGTTAATCAATCCGTAAATCAGTTAGGTGGAAGTTGCTGAAATTGCCTTACCTTTGCAGCATCCAATCAACAATAAGTAAAATATGGCAAAGATCGCATTAGGAACTTGGGCCTGGGGAACCGGAGCCTTTGGAGGTGACACAGTATTCGGCAGCAACAACAACGTAGAGAATTTGAAGCCCGTATTCGACGCGGCAATGAACAAAGGATTGAATCTCTGGGACACGGCTAGGGCTTATGGCATGGGTGAGTCGGAAAAGATCCTCGGCTCGTTTGTAGCTGGTGAGAAGCGCGAGAATGTGGAGGTCTCAACCAAGTTTACGCCACAGTTAGCAGAAATTTATGGTAACAGCGTAGAGAAGATGGCACAGGCCTCTATGGAGCGGATGGGCATCGACTATATCGACATCTATTGGATCCACAATCCGATGGACGTAGAGCGCTGGACACCGGGGCTGATACCTCTGCTGCAGTCGGGCAAGGTAAAGCGCGTGGGCATGTCGAACCACAACATCGCAGAGATACGCCGTGCCAACGAGATTCTCTCCGAGGCTGGTTTCAAGGTATCGGCCGTGCAAAACCACTTCTCCCTACTCTACCGTTCATCAGAGAAAGGCGGTGTGCTGGACTACTGCAAGGCGAACGGTATTGAGTTCTGGTCTTACATGGTGCTGGAACAGGGCGCGCTCTCAGGAAAATATAATAAAGAGAACCCTCTTCCCGCAGAGAGTGACCGTGGCAAGAAGTACAACCCCGTACTTGAGCAGCTTGAAACGCTTACGAACGAGATGTCGGCCATTGGCAAGAAATACGGTGCATCATGCTCACAGATTGGCATTGCCTGGGCTATTGCCAAAGGGACCCTGCCCCTCATTGGAGCCACAAAGGAACGTCACGTTATAGAGGCTGCCGAGGCCGCTGAGATTCAGTTGACCGCAGAAGAAATAGCGCGCCTCGAAGCACTCGCAGATGCCACAGGCGTTGACACTCGCGGAGGATGGGAACACAGTATGGAGTAGTTGTTATGATATGCGCAAATTATTGATTCTTATGGCAATGATGGTCGCAACGACGACAAACGCTCAGGGAGTGATCGATGTGCATACGCACATCATAACCCCAGAGTTTGTGTCTGCTCTCGAAAGTGAAAGCAGACTTCTGGATGAGGGATTTCCTCTTCCGAAATGGGAAGCAGAGGCGCAACTGCAATGGATGGACGAAGCCGGAATTTCAACATCAGTTCTAACGATGGCGGCTCCCCTTCCTACCTCTGCCAAAGTAATCCGCGAAACTAACGGGGCCGCTGCCAAACTGAAACGTGAGCACCCCGGCAGGTTCCGTTTCTGCGCTGCCCTCCCTCTGCCCGATGTCAATGCCGCTATCGAGGAAGCCCGCTATGCGCTGGACGTACTCGATGCTGACGGCATCAAACTGGCGACAAACTCCTTTGGACAGTATCTCGGTGCGCCCGAACTCGACACGCTTTTCTCATTCCTCAATGAGCGAAATGCGTTAATCATCCTGCATCCACATCGGCCGGAGCCCGTTAATAGACAGGTGATGCGGCAGACACCCCTCGCTATGCAGGAATATCTCTCTGAGACTACTCGCGCCGTATCGAATATGATCAGTCGCAATGTACTGGCCCGCTATCCCAACATTAAAGTGGTGGTGCCACATTGCGGAGCTTATCTGCCGCTGATGGTGCCACGAATGCGGTCGCTGACGCCTGTGATGCAAGCTAATCATCTTGTCGGCGACATCGACTGGAAGGCGAACCTCGCGGCGCTCTACTACGACCTTGCCGGCGCCCACTCGCCGGAGGTCATCCGTATGCTGCTCACTATCACCACGCCCGACCACCTGCTCTATGGCTCCGACTATCCCTACGTTGACCGGCAGGTGCTCACCAAGGGCCTACAGCGCATGCGCCAGTATCTGACCGAGGAACACGACCTCGCGCCTTATAAGGATTTGATTTTATATAAGAATGCAGAATGGCTTTTAGGTCGATCTGACAAGCCATACAAAACAGTTAGATGAAAAGAATAGTAACATTAATATTAGCAGCAATGACTATGGTAACAATGAATGCACAGACGCTTACAGAGCGTCAAAAAGGCTTGGCTGCCTGTGCCTGTCTGATGGCACAAGGGAATATGGAGCGGTTGGAGACGGTCGTGAAGACGGCACTCGACGACGGCGTAACAGTCAATGAGTTGAAGGAGGCTTTCTCACAGCTCTATGCCTACACAGGTTTTCCGCGCTCGCTAAATGCCTTAGGGGTATTGAACAAGGTGCTGGAAAACAAACACGAAAATTGGCAGGAAGGCAAGCCTTGGACACGCCCTGAAATATGGGGCGACGCTGCCAAAGCTCTTAAGCAGGGCACCGAGGTGCAGACACAGCTCTCGGGTCGTGCGTTCGACTATAACTTCTGCCCGCAGGACGACTACTATCTGAAGTCTCACCTCTTCGGCGACATCTTCGCTGGCGACCAATTGTCGCATGCCGACCGCGAGATTGTGACCGTAGCGGCATTGAGTGGCCTTGAAGGTGTTGCTCCACAGCTGGCAGCCCACAAGCAAGGCGCAGTGAACATGGGCAATTCACAGGAGCTTGTCGATGAACTCTGCGCGTGGCTTGACAGTGAGGGTTACACCTTCCATAGCAAATGGCCCAAGGGCGAGCCGAATACCGCCTACGCAAAGTACTTTATCGGCAATAGCTATCTGGCCGATATGGGCGGGGGTGTGATGAACGTAACCTTCGAGCCACGTTGCCGCAATAACTGGCATGTCCACCACAAAGCTGTACAGGTGCTCATCTGCGTCGCTGGTCGCGGATGGTATCAGGAATGGGGCAAAGAAGCCGTCGAGATGACTCCTGGAACCGTCATCGCCATTCCAGCAGAGGTAAAGCACTGGCACGGAGCCGCCCAAGACTCATGGTTTCAGCATCTCACCTACAACAAGGATGTACAGGAGGGCCATAGCAACGAGTGGCTGGAACCAGTGTTGGAAGAACTGTATAACAAGCTGAAATAGACGTCCAAAAACTAAAAAACGTTCGGCCAAAGCGTATTGGCCGAACGTCCTATCGCGCGGCAGCCACCCACACCGGCTCATCTCTCATAGCAGGCTGGTTGTCAGCCATGACACCTTCAAGACTGTGCGGAACGTAAGGCTCCTCAAGATACTTCATGTCATCATCCGTCAGTGTTACGTTGAAGGCATTGACGGCTCCGTCAATGTGGTGCATCTTTGTTGCGCCGACGATGGGAGCATCCACCTTACGCAGTATCCAGGCAAGAGAGATTTCAGTCATCGACACTCCATAGCGTTGAGCCAGCTCGGCGACACGACTTATGATCTTGTCGTCTTCCTTTGCCGTAGCATCATATTTATGATGCAAGTAGGCATCCTTTTGCAAGCGGTTGGACGTCTCACCCGGACGGCGCGACAGCTTGCCGGAAGCGAGTGACGAGTAGGGTGTCATGGCAATACCGTCTTCCTGGCACATTTGGAACATCTCGCGTTCTTCCTCACGCATAATCATATTGTAGTGGTTCTGAACAGATATAATCTCTGCCCAACCATTTTTCTTGGCAATTGCGTTCATCTTTGCCAATTGATAAGGAAAGACATTGGCAATGCCGAGATAGCGTGCTTTTCCCTCTTTCACGACATTGTTCATCCCCTCAAGGATGTCTTCCATCGGAGTCTTGTAATCCCAGATGTGGTAGATATACAGGTCCACATAGTCCATGCCAAGGTGTTCAAGCGACGTATTGATGCTGTTTTCAACATGCTGTTGTCCGCTGACACCCTTTTCTATCTCCTCTGCAGTGCGTGGAAGAAACTTCGTCGCCACAACGACATCTTCTCTGCCTGCCATGTCTCTCAACGCGCGCCCTACATACTGCTCCGACGTTCCAAGCTGATAGGCAATGGCAGTGTCGAAAAAGTTGATGCCGTTGTCAAGAGCATATTTTACGATCTTGCGCGTCTCAGACTCTCCAACAGTCCAAGAGTGCTGTCCTATCGTGTTGTCACCGAATCCCATACAGCCCAGACAGATGCGGCTGACATTCAAATCTGATTTTCCTAACTTGATGTATTCCATATTATTATAAATTGTTGTTATTCTGCTATTTCATCCAATGTGTCATGCGGATGATGATTCTTGTATTACCACTGCAAAGGTAAGCATTTCTCCAGAATCATATCTTATCAGAATTTGGGAGAAACTAACCTTTTTCACGGAAAGATGCCAAGATCTGCTTTTTTCTGATTATCTTTGTCACCAATAAAAGACCTTCGGACTATGGCAAAGATAGAGATTGTGAACAATGTGAACAACTACGTACATTATGTCGGCGCGGAAGAGCTGCATCCTCATGTGGCGGTAATTCACTATGACGAACTCGACCACGTCCGCCATTGCCTGAATAATTATAATGTGTATGGCTTATTCTTGCAGAAGGAGTTTCCCTATGGCCTTTCTTATGGAATGGGAAACTACTCGGCTGCTGGCGGCTCGCTCATTGCTGTGGCTCCCGGGCAGATAGGTGGTATGTCGGACGATGGAACCATCATCCATCTCCATGGATGGGTGTTGATGTTCGATCAAGACTTCGTGCGTGGTACAGATCTTGAGAAACACATGGGAGATTATCATTTCTTCAACTACAACAATAACGAGGCTCTACAGATGAAACCCGACGAGAAGCGGGTGCTTGCCACAATCATTAAGATGATTCGCATGGAGTTGAAAAACAATGACTCTGGTGACTTGACAGACGATATTGTCAGGTCGTACATACAACTCATATTACAGTATTGTCAACGGTTCTACAACCGCCAGTTCCATGAGGTGACGTCAGGAAAGACCGACCTCCTTGTTCGCTTTCGGAAGGTCCTTGAAGAGTATTATGAGAAAAAGCTGCAAATCAAGAATGGCACGCCGAGTGTGGCCTATTGTGCAAGCGAGATGTTTCTCTCTGCCAACTATTTCGGCGATGTGGTCAAAACAGCTACCGGCGATACCGCCTCCCATTACATCCGTCATTTCATCATTGACAAGGCAAAGAGTATGCTCGTGGGCGGACATCAAATAACCGAGACCGCTGATAGTCTCGGCTTTGAGTATCCTCAACATTTCACGCGGATGTTCAGGCTGGAGACGGGAATGTCGCCGTCTCAGTTTCTGAGAAACATCAAATGACATGCGTCAGTGACGGATGTAACGGTCGTCTGTTGTGGGCATCGAGGCCGTATCGTTGATATACCGCTCTACTCTCATGTGAAGGTCATATTTTTCGCGAAGGCAGGCAAGCGATCTCATCATTGACGAGGCGTGATGGACGTCAATAGCCTCTTGGCTACTCCAACTGTCAATGAGTAAAACGGTCTCTGGGTCTGACAGCGAAAGGAAATAGTCATAGCGGAGATTGCCCTTCTCATGACGGATGGAATCGGCAATGCCGCTGGCTTCCATCTCTTCCACGAATTTTCTTGCACTACCGTTCTTTCCGGTATAATAAAGGTTGACGATGATGGCCTTGGCTGACTGCTTGCATGTTGTCGCCGCAACTTGTGATTGGGCATGTAAATCCGTTGTGCAAGAGAGTAGCATAATGAATGCTCCAAATAAAGTCTTCATGCTGATGTTCATAAATGTATTCTGCTATTATGTTCGGTGCAAAGGTAATGAAGTTTTTCGAATGGAAGAATACCGAATAATGGGATATATTAACCAGATTAACGGAAAAGGATTCTGCAAATGGCTATAAGAAGCAACTCAATGAAGAAGTGTGGTAAGAAGCATCATGCGAGCATACAGTGCATCTAAGGACTGCTTCTGTAAGTCAGTGGTGTTACTTCCTTCTGTTTCCATAAATAACAAACGGATGTTTAATATGTTCTCTTGACCACAAGGAGAAATAAAGGTGGCACAGTGGATATTTTGTGTTACCGGAAATATCCATTGCACCGAAGGTTTTGGGGGTAGATCTTCGTGGCGTCCAGTTACATACTTCTGCACCTAAGCCCACAAGGTAACAATTAGATTCTAAAAGAAATGAAGTAGAAACTGAGTAAGAATAACAAGCTTGTAGGGGAAAAGCTTTGTTTTTTCAATCTTTTTTATTATCTTTGCAACCAAAGGTCTGTGAATGCCTTTGTCACAAGCCGCTGCTCTTCCATATTCTAACAGCTTTTCCATCTTCAATTATCTAAGATTATGCTAAAGAAAATAATACATAACCCTACTTTTACCAAGAATGTGGCTAATCCGGGAATCGTCGTACTGGTGCTACCCTCACCGCTCTCTGCATTGTTTCACGTAAAGGTCAACAATTGGCTGACCTTTGAGCAATCGTTTATCTACAAGAATCTCTCTTGCCGATGAGGCCAACTCCCGATGCCGACAACGGTACACAATACATTCCAGTGACTTACTATTTCGATGGACGCGCGGGCTACGACATACAATATCTCAGTAAGGATGAGATTATCGCCGACGTACTCAGAGAGTATGGCAGATACATCTGTTCGATCAGCGGCAACAGAAACGCCATGGTCTTTGTTGACAAGAAGTCCCTATGACACAGGCAAGCACTGACAACTTTGTTTATTTAGCAACCCTTTATTTATGATACATTACCAACAAAAGATACGGCAGCAGATTGTGATACCTGCCATGCAGTTCATCAACCAGGAGAAATCCGGTGGCATCGTCTTAGGACTTGCCGTAGTGCTGGCACTGGTGCTGGCCAACAGCCCGCTAAGAGTTGACTATGCCCACTTTCTCCACCACCATTTCGGCTTTGTCGTGGATGGTCAGCCCTGCCTCAACTTCTCGCTGGAGCACTGGATCAACGACGGACTGATGTCCATGTTCTTCTTTGTCGTAGGACTGGAACTCAAGCGGGAATTCATTGGTGGTGAGCTGCGCGACTTGCGCAAGGTCACACTCCCCGTGGCAGCCGCTATCATGGGCATGGTCTTCCCAGCACTCCTCTATCTTGTCTTCAACGGCGGCACCCCTGTGGCCCACGGGTGGGGAATCCCCATGGCCACTGACATTGCCTTTGCCCTGGCAGTGGTCTATCTATTGGGTGACCGCGTGCCGGTGTCGGCAAAGGTGTTTCTCACCACACTGGCCATTGTCGACGACTTGGGCTCTGTGCTCGTCATCGCCCTATTCTATACCTCGCAACTCTCCATTTTCAACCTGATCGTGGGTTTGGCTTTCCTGGTCGTGATGTTTGTGGGCAACAAGATGGGCGTGAAGTCGATCTGGTTCTACGGCATCTTGGGCATTGGCGGTGTGTGGACAGCATTTCTGCTCTCCGGCATCCATGCCACGATAGCCGCCGTGCTCTCTGCCATGGTCATCCCCGCTGACTCGCAGATCAGCGAGGACTCGTTTGTGGCCCGCATGAGGAAGCTCACCCGCCGCTTCGACGAGGCGGAATCCAACGACGTGAGGACATTGGAGCCTGACCAGGTTGAGATCATCGCCCGTGTGAAGACCGATGCCAACCAGGCCCTGCCACCCCTGCAACGCCTTGAGCACAGCCTACACCCCTTCGTGTCGTTCTTCGTCATGCCCGTCTTTGCCTTGGGCAACGCGGGCGTATCATTTGTTGACATGGATCTGGCACAGCTCTTCGACAACCACATCGCCATAGGCGTGATGCTGGGACTGCTTGCCGGCAAGCCCCTTGGCATACTCTCCTCGGTATGGCTGATGGAACGGCTGGGACTGGGCCGACGCAGCAAACAACTCACCTGGCGGCGACTCACCGGACTGGGCTTTCTGGCTTCCATAGGATTCACCATGTCGATGTTTGTCACTACGCTGGCCTTCAACTCTGTCGAAGCCTATAGCCAGGCTAAGATCGGCATCTTTGCCGCATCGATCCTCGGCGGCATCATCGGCTACAGAATACTCTCACAGAGGTAATCAATACCACGTCATCAGTGTGCTCACCGCCACGGTCTACTTTCTGCTGCCCCCTTTGAACGAGGCTCTGTCCGAGCTCCTTGCCCGCACCTCTCCCACGCTCTACGACATGCTGATCGCACTTTGCGGTGGTGCGGCCGGCATTCTCACCCTATCTACTATGGACAAGGATAATGTCATTCCGGGCGTTGCCGTCCCACAGCCCTCATGCCGCCGCTCTGTACAGCGGGTTACGGACAGGTCATGGGAGAGGTGCACCGGATAAGCCCTGTGTTTGGAGGAGAAAATCCATTTACAACCACCGAAGATATCCACTGAGCCTTTGTGGCTCAGTGAAATATAGTTCGGTCATTGAATGTTAGTACTGCGGATTTTCCACACACACTTCTTACGCTTACTAAAAGCATTGCTTAGAATTCAACAGCCCAAACTGACAAAACCGGTACCATCAGACTAAACTGACTAAAATATTTCATTTCTCTGTATTTATAGGTATGCCGTTCATGTGGTCTGCTGAGACATTCATCCCCACAGAAATTATAACCGTAGCCTACAATATCATGATGATGATTCTGATTAGTATGTTCTGCTATTTCGTTTTTCGGCAGGACGACATACTGAAAGCATTGGCATGTCTGGACAAGGAGGAAAAAGAGAAGAAGCCGGAGAAGAGCTATGGATAAGAGCTATGACGTCGAAGAACGTTCCCGAAGGCTTTTCCCAATGAAAAGGTGTATCTATATTCAAAGCTGAACATCGTGGAACTGGCGATAGCCGTGGGAATAACCCGCACAAAAAGGACTGTCTTGTGAGCAGTTCCGTGTATCAGAGCAGAAGCGGAGTCGATTAAGCAAACTGAATGTTCTTTGTCTCCTTCTTAGCCTTCTGTATGCGAAGAAAATGCTTAAAATAATTGCATTCTACTGAAAATTTGTCGAAAGAACCGTCAGCGGGGCGTTCAACTCGTCCACAGTTTTTCGCTATTTTCTTAATTTCTTTCATAATAGTGTCCTCTTACGTTTACTTGCTTTTTGTTTGCTGGTGCAAAGATACCAACAGTTTCAGTTTCTTGCAAGAAGGCACATAAAAGTAAGACTCTTACTTAGAGGTAACTATTGCTGATAATCAATCTGTTACGGAAAACAATTTTATACTTGTTTAGCACTATTCAATCCATATTTTTTGATTAATGGACAACGAAGCTATGTTCATAGAATATTCTCTATCTCCATCAGCTTGTCTACGATGTAGTTCGGTTGTCTGTCCAAGGTATGTGGATCAACATTCCAACGGTTGAAGAAGATGGTGTCTAATCCAGCATTGATGGCTCCGGCAATATCTGTATCGTAGTGATCACCTATCATAATAGTCGTTTCGCGCTGAGCACCAGTCTTGGTGAAGGCGTAGTCAAAGAACTCCTTGCGGGGTTTATTGGCACCGGCATCCTCACTGAGAATGACGGTCGAGAAATAGCCCTCCAATCCTGCGGACTTCAATTTGCGGAATTGAACCTCGTGGAAGCCGTTGCTGCAGATATGCAGCCGATAACCTTTACCTCTGAGATAGTTCAAGAGCTCCTTCGCTCCCGGTACGGTACCAGGCTCTTGCGATATGATATCGCCATAGCGACCGCTGGCGGCAACGCACCACTTTGAGGTAACCCACGACGCGTCGCCGCCACATGCCTTCACCATCTCCGTAACCGGCCTGCGATACCGCTCCACAATCAGCGTGTCACGGTCTATCTCGCCATGGGCATACTTCGCCCACACATCGACGTTAGTTGCAAAGTACGCGTCTCTGAACGCCTCGTAGGACGGCATAATCTTCTTCCAATGCCGTTCGTCGAAGAGCTTCTTCAGCGCAATCATACTGTTGCCGTGAGTGTCGTACAGCGTGTCGTCAAAGTCTATGAACAAGTCTTTATATATCATTGCTTGAAATGTTTTGATGCACTCGCACTTTATTCTCATCGGTCAGATGCGTTTGTGTAAGTTCTTGATGGTAATGTTTACAATAATACGAAATAGGAATAGTAGACAACAACGATCCGACAACAGACGCCACTGGTATAATAAGAACCAATGGCGACAGACACTTAGATCCGTTGCTGCTTGGAATCATAGTCATATGGCTAAAAAGTAATATGACTGATAATATGACAATATTCACCGAAAACCATATCAAAAGAGTCTGCATCGGCCATGGTTTCTTCCTTAGCCAATACCATATTGCACTCCCAATGACAAGATATGGAACTAAGTATAGCATGGCAAAGCATAAACACAACCCAACAAGTTGCGGGCTTATCACTATTGTCATTGGAGAGGACAAGAATAGCCATGAGGTTGGATTCAGTAGCATGGCAATCATAGAACAGTAAAACATTCTCTGTATGATTGTGCATAATACTGGGTGCCTAGATTTTATGAGAGTATAATATGCAAACTTCATTTCTATTTTTGTCAAGTTTTTATTCATTCAACTATCTTTGCCACTACCTTCCGTGCTCCACCGTCATTGCGGAACTCGCAGAGGTAGATCCCCTGCCATGTGCCAAAATTTAGTCTCTGTGTTACAAGACACTTCCTTATCTTCTTGTATTGCCCGCACTGCCCGTCGTGCAAGGCAGTTGGATAGAAGGCTGGTCCCCATGTTCGTCCGCCGGGAATGTGAAGGCCGACAAGATGGTTGAGGCAAGTCTCTGCCATGGGGCAGCCGGGCACAAAACACACCGGCCATGAGGCCGGCACAATGCCGAAACTAAAGTCGGCATCAGCTTTGACTTTATTCATTTGAGCTTTTTCCTGCAAATATACTATTTTTCCCTTTTATTAATGCCACTGTGGTGAATTATTTTCGAAATCATTGCTCGAAAAACGTCCAGGCACGACGGTAGTCAGCAATGCGTTCTCCAAAATCACTATATATTAAGGTGGCAGGAGAGTGGGGCTTCGTCTTTGTAAAATATATAATCTTGGCTTGTAAAATTACGAGATTGAAGGGATGAAAGAGGAAATAAGATGCACAAACGCCTACCAATTGTGCAAATTGTTGGCTGTTTTTATGCATTTCGTTTGGTCAAGAAGTAAAATATTAGTAATTTTGCCCCGTTGTTTCGGAAACATTACAAACTTAGTTATATATGAAATTGAACATTGTAGTACTTGCCAAGCAAGTGCCAGACACAAGAAACGTGGGCAAGGATGCCATGACCGCCGAAGGAACGGTCAACCGCGCCGCCCTGCCCGCCATCTTCAATCCTGAAGACTTGAACGCCCTGGAGCAGGCTCTCCGCATCAAAGATCTCGACCCGGAGAACGTCAAGGTGGGCATCGTCACCATGGGTCCTCCGCGTGCTGGAGAGATCATCCGTCAGGGACTCTACCGCGGTGCAGACTGCGGCTGGTTGCTTACCGACCGCAAAAGCGCGGGCGCAGACACCCTCGCCACCTCTTATTTTCTGTCCAAGGCCATTGAGAAGATCGACAAGGAAGTCGGCCATGTTGACATCGTGCTCGGAGGTCGCCAGGCCATCGATGGCGATACAGCCCAGGTGGGTCCCCAGGTGGCTCAGAAACTCGGCCTCAACCAAGTGACCTACGCTGAGGAAGTGCTCAAGATCGAGGATGGCAAGGCTACAATCCGCCGCCATATCGACGGTGGCGTAGAAACCGTGGTGGCTCCTCTGCCCGTGGTGATCACCGTCAACGGATCAGCCGCTCCCGCACGCCCCTGCAATGCCAAGCGCGTGATGAAATACAAATACGCTACCTGCCCCATGGAGCGCAAGGGCGACGAGCCTTGGAGCGCCCTCTATGAGACACGCCCCTACCTGACACTCGGACAGTGGAGCATCGCCGACTGCGGTGCCGACTACGAACAGTGCGGTCTCGCCGGCTCACCTACTAAGGTAAGCGCCGTGAAGAGTATCGTCTTCCAGGCTAAGGAGAGCCAGACCCTCACCAGCTCCGACGCTGACATCGAGGGACTCGTGAAAGAATTGTTGGACAAAAACATTATTGGCTAATCAGGATATGAACAACGTATTTGTATATTGCGAAGTAGAGGGCACCACCGTACAGGAGGTCTCTCAGGAACTTCTTACCAAAGGTCGTAAATTGGCCAATCAGTTAGGCGTTGACCTCGAGGCCGTTGTGGCCGGCACCGGCATCAAGGGCAAGGTCGAGGACCAGCTGCTGCCCTATGGCGTGGACAAGCTCTATGTGTTCGACGGTAAGGGACTCTTCCCCTATACCTCGGCTCCCCATACCGATATCGTGGTGAAGCTCTTCCAGGAGCAGAAACCGCAGATCGCCCTCATGGGCGCTACCGTCATCGGTCGCGACCTCGGCCCCCGCGTGTCAGCAGCCCTGACCTCCGGACTGACCGCTGACTGCACCCAGCTGGAGATCGGCGACTACGACGACAAAAAGAGCGGCAAGCACTACACTAACATGCTCCACGCCATCCGTCCTGCTTTCGGCGGAAACATCGTGGCAACCATCGTCAACCCCGACCATCGTCCGCAGATGGCTACCGTGCGCTCCGGCGTGATGCAGAAGGCTCTCTATGAGGGCAAAGCCAAGGGCGAGGTAGTATATCCCGATCCCAAAGACTATGTCTCTCCCACCTCCTACGCCGTGCAGGTCATCGACCGCCACGTAGAGGCTGCCAAGAACAATCTCAAGAGCGCTCCGATCGTCGTGGCCGGTGGTTACGGTATGGGCTCGAAGGAAGGTTTTGACATGCTCTTTGAACTCGCTAAGGAACTCCACGGAGAGGTAGGTGCCAGCCGCGCCGCCGTCGACGCCGGATGGGTAGACCACGACCGGCAGATCGGTCAGACCGGTGTCACCGTGCATCCTAAAGTATACATTGCCTGCGGCATCTCTGGACAGATCCAGCACATCGCCGGCATGCAGGACGCCGGCATCATCATCTCGGTCAACAGCGATCCCGACGCTCCCATCAACGCCATCGCTGACTATGTCATCACTGGCACGGTGGAAGAGGTGATTCCTAAACTCATTAAGTATTACAAGCAGAACACCAAGTAATCATGGTAGACGTAAAGAAATTAGAATATTACCTCAACAGTCCTCTCATGAAGAGAATCGTTGAGCTGAAAGAAAGAAACTTCGCCGACAAAGACCAGTTCGAGGACGCTCCCGTCAACTACGACGACGCCATCGAGAACTATAAGCGCATTCTGGCCATCACCGACGACGTGGCCAAGACTATCATCGAGCCTAACTCGGAAAGCGTGGATCTGGAAGGACCCCACCTCGAAAACAACCGCATGGTCTATGCCAGCAAGACTTACGAGAACCTCGACGCTACCCGCAAGGCTGGTCTGTGGGGTATATCCATGCCACGACGCTTCGGTGGTCTGAATCTGCCCATCACTGTCTTCTCCATGCTCTCAGAAATGGTGTCTGCCGCTGACTCTGGCTTCCAGAACGTATGGAGTCTGCAGAGCTGTATTGACACGCTCTATGAGTTTGGCACACCCGAGCAGCAAGCAAAATACATTCCCCGCATCTGCCAGGGTGAGACCATGTCTATGGACCTCACTGAGCCCGACGCCGGCTCAGACCTGCAACGTGTCATGCTCAAGGCTACACAGGACGCTGACGGCACATGGCGACTCAATGGCGTGAAACGCTTCATCACCAACGGCGATTCCGACATCCACTTGGTACTGGCCCGCTCCGAGGAAGGCACACGCGACGGACGCGGTCTGTCAATGTTTATCTACGATAAGCGCGACGGCGGCGTCGACGTGCGACACATCGAGAATAAGCTCGGTATCCACGGCTCTCCTACCTGTGAGCTCGTCTACAAGAATGCCAAGGCTGAGCTCTGCGGCGATCGCAAGTTGGGTTTGATCAAATATGTGATGAGCCTGATGAACGGTGCCCGTCTGGGTATTGCTGCACAGAGTGTCGGACTCGAGCAGGAAGCCTACGACCAGGCACTGGCCTACGCCAAGGAGCGCGCACAATTCGGTAAGAAGATTATCACCTTCCCTGCCGTCTATGACATGCTCTCTCGCATGAAGGCAAAGATCGACGCTTCACGCGCCGTGCTCTATCAGACAGCCCGCTATGTCGACATCTACAAAACGCTGGAGGATATCTCACGCGAACGTAAGCTCACTCCCGAGGAGCGCAAGGAGATGAAGAAATACAGCCGTCTGGCCGATGCCTTCACACCGCTGGGCAAGGGTATGACTTCGGAGTATGCCAACCAGAACGCCTACGACTGCGTCAGCATTCACGGTGGTTCCGGATTCATCATGGAGTACAAGGCTCAGCGCCTGCTGCGCGATGCCCGTATTTTCTCCATCTATGAGGGTACTACCCAACTTCAGGTGGTCGCTGCCGTGCGCTACATCACTAACGGCACCTATCTCGGCATCATGCGCGAGATGCTCGCCGAAGAAGTCTGCGACTGTATGAAACCGCTCCGTGACCGTGTGGCTAAGCTCGTAGACCTCTACGAGGAGGCTGTAGAGAAGGTCAAGGCTGATGAAAACCAGGATGAGCACGACTTCCTCGCACGCCGCATGTACAACATGACCGGCGACATCATTCTCTCACTGCTGCTCCTGCGCGACGCCACCAACGTGCCCGAGGAGTTTGCCAAGAGCGCCAACGTCTACGTGCGCATGGCCGAAGAGGAGTGCGTGGGCAGCCATGCCTACATTATGAACTTCAAGGCCGATGACCTGAGCAGCTTTGTGGCTGAGTAATCAGCATGTACTGAGCAACTCTGAGGTTGGATCTTTCGACCAACCACAATTCTAACTGATATGTCCGCCGCATAGCCAATGCATCCGATGCACAGCCATGCGGCGGATTTGTTTTGTATATTCACTGGTGACATTGACAAACATTATTCTAACATGATGTGACTTTTCACTGATAAAACATCGAAAAGTCGCTCTCTTTCAAATATTATGTGTAACTTTGCGGCATATTTATGAGCTTATGAAATCATTACGAGAGATATACCGCATTGGCAAAGGACCCTCATCGAGCCATACCATGGGTCCACAGAAAGCAGCACAACTCTATCTGAAACAACACCCCGAGGCAGAAGCCTTCCGGGTGACACTCTTTGGCTCGCTCGCCGCCACAGGAAAAGGGCATATGACCGACGTAGCCATCAAGGAGGTACTCGAGCCACAGGGCGTGGTGGAGATTATCTGGAAGCCCGACGTTTTTTTGCCCTTCCATCCCAACGGAATGAAATTTGAAGTGCTCGATGCTCCTGATCCGCAAAAGACATCCGACGATGGTCGTGCCTCGTCGCCATGGATTGTCTACTCCATCGGTGGCGGAGCATTGTCTGAGGGCGACCATCCCACTGGCATTCTCCCCGACTCACCCGACATCTATCCACTCACCCATTTGGTAGACATCCAGCATTGGTGCGACGACACGGGACGCGCCTATTGGGAATATGTTAAGGAGTGGGAAGACGAGAGCATTTGGGGCTATCTCCATGTCGTTTGGGAAGCCATGAAAGCAGCTGTGGAACGTGGTATCAAACACGACGGACGCCTGCCAGGGCCACTAAACTTGCAGCGCAAGGCCCCCACCTATTACGTCAAGGCCCAAGGCTATAAACAGAGCCTTCAGACACGTGCCCTTGTCTATGCCTACGCACTGGCTGTCAGCGAGGAAAACGCCAGCGGAGGCACCATTGTCACGGCTCCCACCTGCGGCGCCTGTGGTGTCATCCCTGGCGTGCTCTACCATCTTTGGGAAGGGCATGACTTCTCCGAGCGCCGCATCCTCCACGCTCTTGCCACAGCCGGACTGGTGGGTAATATCGTCAAAGAAAACGCCAGCATCTCCGGCGCCGACGTAGGATGTCAGGGCGAGGTCGGCGTGGCCTGCGCCATGGCATCGGCAGCCTCCTGTCAACTCTTCGGCGGTAGTCCCGCTCAGATAGAGTATGCCGCAGAGATGGGATTGGAACATCACCTGGGCATGACATGCGACCCCGTATGCGGACTGGTGCAGATTCCCTGCATCGAGCGCAACGCCTTCGCCGCCACGCGCGCCCTCGATGCCAACCTCTATGCCTCGTTCAGTGACGGCAAACACCGCGTCAGCTTTGACAAGGTGGTGGAGGCCATGAGACAAACCGGACACGACCTGCCCTCGCTCTACAAAGAGACATCGGAAGGCGGCTTAGCAAAAATCAGTATCAATAATAATCCCGACAAAGCCTTATGAGAAAGATCCTTTACCTGCTCATACCTGTCATCATCTTCTCGCTGATGACCACATCCTGCCGCATGGCACCCAAGGAAGAACTCGGCGACACCGTGGCCGCTAAGGTTTTCGAGCCCATCGACACCGCTGCCTTGCATCGCAAACAGGCCGCAAAGATGAAAAATATCAAAGACAGTGCCGACATCTTCTATGTAGGACCAGCCACTGATCAGAAGAACCTGCAGCTCATTAGCTATCCCAGCCGACGCGATACCCTTACGATGGGCCGTACACGACACATCAAGAGAACTGGATCGATCGACGTCGGTCATACTGTGCGCATAGAGCTATGGACAAAGGGTAAGGACACACTCGTATCAAAAATCGAAGAGTATCGACCTCCCGTGAAAGCAGCAAAGAAACAATAACAACAAAAAGAATACTTTGTGAGGACGGAGGTAATCTCTGTCCTCACAAATCTTTGAAATGACAAAATTTAAAGAAAAGCACCACCAAACATAAAAAAGATGTCCTTTTTCTTTTGGGTTTCACAAATATTGTCTATATTTGTAACCAAAAGTATATAAATGACGTGGCTTGTATTTCTTTTAGAGTTTCTTGCAGTATGCACGACTGCAGCGGGAGTCACCCTGCTCATCAACTTCTTGGGACAAAGAAGTGAAAAGACCAGGTTGAAGCTCGACCATGCGCAAGAGCTTAATAAGAAACGTCTCGACAAGGCACTCAAAGCACTCAACACACAAGCCGTGTGGGAGAAAGACCACGACGATTTGGTGGCTCGCTTTGACTATCAGAGCGGACATTTCCGTGTGAGACTGGAGAAGAATTCCATTTACACCCGCCTTTTCTATTTCTACTTCTTCGACACACCGGTCAGCTATCTCGAGCCCGTGCGTAGTCTTTGCAACCAATGCAACCTTAACGCCGAGAGTTGCCGCATCGTATACACCGTCAACGAAAAAACTGGAAAAGTGGACCTGCATATCGTTGACACCCTCACACTCCACGACGACGATGCTATTCACAACTTGCGCAAGGAGCTCAGTAGCATCTTCTATTGGCAGGCGCTGTTTGTTCAGCAATACAGCGAGTTGAAACCCTCCACAAGACATATCAGCAACCACGACACGGAGAAGCAGGGTGCTGAATGGCAACATGAGTTCTTCCTCATACGTGAGCAGGAGATGATGCACCAAAGCGAAGGGCCCAACTGGCACGAGCAGGAAGGCTCAGAGTTTAACCTCAACAACCTTCTCTCGGTCGCACTGGGACTTTCATCCGTGCAACCTGTCAGTTTGGATATTTGTCGGGGCGACAAGGTCGAACATCACGACAACGCCGATGAGATTCTCTCCTACCCCATTCATCAGGCCATCATCAAAGACGAGAAAGTCACCACCCCGTCCGCCATGCTGCGGCTTAGCTTCACCCATCCAGCAGAATCTTCTATCCGCCAGCAGCTTATCATAGATGTGGAAGATGAAGGTCAATCGACTGAAACCATATACTATAGGGTCACGCTATGCCTCATCCCCACCCTTTTAACGCAGGATCTCCTGGTGGAAAGCAATGACCATCAGAAGACTACTACAAGTCTCCTGCTCGGTTATGACCGCAAGGGTAAGAAAAATGTTCAGGAGAAATACAACTACATTTGGAAAGAGACGATGGCCAAACAGCAGCAAGGAAGCACGGACCAACTCAGCAGCGATGATAAGTTATTTCTGTTCCTGCAATCGCCGGAACTCAGACAACTCTTCATCGAAAGTAAGGATCTCATCAACGAGAAACGATACTACGAAGCGATCCGAAGGCTAGAGCCGGTATACCAGATATTGGCAAAAGCAAGTGGAGATATGGCACCTCAGGAGCTCAATTACTATTTCGAGGTAAGCTATCTACTTGGCTCATGCTATACATTCTTGGGACGATACAAAGAAGGAATATTCTACCTGCAACCCCTGATCAGAACACGGCGCATCAATTACACAGAGATGTATATCAACTGCCTGGTCAACTTGCACGACGGCAACGCAATGAGATTCATCAATAGGTTGTTAGGGGATATCGTGCCACCAATGGTGAATGAAGATACAGATGATGAAGAAGACTATCCTGATGAACAGCAATCCGAAAAGTCCTTCATCAACTTTCTCAAACGTCGGAAAGCCTATCTCCTCGTGGAAATGAAGGAATATGATGACGCTGAAAAGCTCCTCAAGAAAATGCTCGATGAGCCTGACAGCAGCGACTTTGCTCTGCAAGAGTTGGCATTCATTCAGAAAAACAAAGGTAAATAAAAACATACAACAACACACAGCAAGGACTATCCTGCTGACTCACAACATCATCAAGAAAAATGTACTATATACAAAAGAATTTTGAAATTTCAGCCAGCCATCATCTCAAACTGACTTACAGCAGTAAATGCACTCAAGTGCATGGACACAACTGGCATATCACCGTCTACTGCAAAGCACGGGAGCTCAACGAAAATGGCATGGTCGCTGACTTTGGACACATCAAACAACTCATCCACGGGCGCCTCGACCATCAAGACATCAACGAGGTGTTACCCTTCAACCCCACCGCTGAGAATATTGCACGATGGATTGTCGACGAAGTGCCCAACTGCTATAAAGCTGTGGTCCAGGAAAGCGACAACAACATCGCATGGTATGAAAAAGACGAAGACTAATAATATAATAACCAGAACAAGATAACGATTATCATCATATGAAGAAGTATCGGATCAACGAGATCTTCTACAGTCTGCAAGGCGAAGGACACAATACAGGGCAGGCGGCTGTTTTCATCCGTTTCAGCGGCTGCAACCTCCACTGCACGTTTTGTGACACTGATTTCACAGAGTATACGCCGATGACACTCGACGACATCGTGCGCCACTTAGCCGACTTTCCAAGCCCCCAGTCAACGGGGGTGAGTCTTTGGTGCATTCTCACAGGTGGCGAGCCTTCGCTGCAAGTTGACGATGAACTTGTCGGCCGCCTCCATCAATTAGGCTATCGCGTAGCCATGGAGAGTAATGGCACGCATCAGCCTCCTGTAGGATTGGACTGGCTGACAGTCTCACCCAAGATCCAGCCAATCGTGAAGCAATGCAATGAGTTGAAAGTGGTCTTCGACGGCAAGGAACCGCCCAGCGACTTCGGTATTAAAGCCCTGTACTATTATCTTCAGCCTTGTGACACCGGAGACAGCGAGCAGAATAAGCACATTGTGCATCAGTGCATCAAATATATCAAACAGCATCCCCGCTGGCAACTCTCACTGCAAACGCATAAGATGGTGGGGATAGAGTAATACAAAGCCCTCCCACCCCTTACCAAGCCTCACCCTCCAGCACTTTCTACAAGGAAGAGAGGGGAGTAATATGTTTCAAGAAGTGTTTAGGCGCGAATAAGAGAATGGGTAATTCAATATTAAATCATTCAAATTAGACAATTCATCACTCAACATTCAACATTCAACATTAAATAATTCTTCACTCAACATTCAGAAATGCTCATTCTTCACTGGTTAGGAGTAGGTATTTACACCTTGATCGTGTTGGTAGTCATGCTCAAGGTGCTAATGGACAACCGGCAGCCGTCCAAGACCATGGCATGGTTGCTAGTGCTTTGGTTCATCCCTTTGCTTGGCATCATCCTCTATTTCTTCTTTGGACAAAACACGCGCAAGGAAAGAATGATCAGCCAGCGGTCGCTTGACCAGTTGACCAAACGAGCCATGTTGGAGTTTGCCGAGCAACGCGATCTGCGCATTCCCGACACCTATCGTCCGCTGATGTCGCTCTTTAAAAACCAGAGTATGGCCCTGCCCTTTAAAGACAACGAAGTGGAGATCTATACCAGCGGCTATGAGTTTTTTCCCTCATTGCTCCACGAGATTAGCAAGGCCCGCGACCATATCCATATCGACATCTTCATCTTTGCCGACGATGCCTTGGGCAACCTCATCGCCGACGCCCTCATCGACAAAGCCAAGGAAGGAGTGGAAGTGCGCGTCATCTACGACGATGTGGCCTGCTGGAAGGTGCATGGTAGCTTCTACGAGCGTATGCGCGATGCTGGCATCGATGTTCACGCTTTCATGCCTGTGAAATTCCCTGCCTTCACCTCCAAAGTCAACTACCGCAACCACCGCAAACTGGTGATCATCGACGGAAAAGTGGGATTCATCGGTGGCATGAACTTCGCTACGCGCTATGTCAAAGGTACAGGTAAGCTTGCTTGGCGCGATACCCATCTCAAGGTGACCGGAGGAGCCGTCTATGCCATTCAACGTGCTTTCCTCGTCGACTGGTATTTCGTCGACCGCACGCTGGTCACCGATCGGAAATACTATCCAGAACTCGACATGCGCATCTCCAACGACTGTCTCGCGCAGGTAGTCACCAGTAGTCCTATCTCTCCCTGGCCAGACATCATGCAGGGCTATGTACGCGTATTGCTCGAAGCCAAGCACTACGTATATATGGAGAGCCCTTATTTTCTCCCTACCGAGCCCATCCTCTTTGCCATGCGCACGGCAGCACTGGCCGGTGTCGACGTCAGACTGATGATACCCTTGAAGAGTGACTCACATATTGTAGACCGTTCGTCCATATCTTATGTCATGGAGACATTGGAAGCAGGAGTGAAGGTATATCTCTACAAGGCAGGATTCAACCACTCCAAGATTATGGTCAGTGACGACAGCCTTTGCACATGCGGCAGCACCAACGTGGATTTCAGAAGCTTTGAACACGACTTCGAGTCAAACATCTTCTTCTATGACCGCGAAATGGCACTGCGCATGAAAGAGGTCTTCCTCAACGATCAAGCCAATAGTCTGCTGATCGATGAGGTGCGTGAGGTGGAACATCAGAGCTTTTTCAGCCGGCTGTGGGAGAGCATTCTCCGAGTTGTCAGCCCACTGATGTAGCCTACCCTGTTACCAACAGTTCCAAACGAAGCTATCCGATCGTGATCACATATTCACTCATAAAGCTCGATCCCGGAAGCAATTGGTTGACGAGATACTTGTCACGTAATTCTCCATCGAAATCTTCAACATCGGTCACGCCATACCACGGCTCAATACAGATGAAGGGCGCATTCTTTCCGCCCGGACTCCAAATGCCAAGAGCTGGGGCCTTGGTTTGAACAGTCACAACTGCCTCACCTTCAGTATCCAACAGTTCTATCTTCCTGATCTGACTATGATCAAATACCAGAGCGTCATTGTCGAAGCTGTGCATGTCAAAGGCCCACACACCTTTGTCGGTCTTTACTTCCTCATGGCGCGCACGGTCCAGACAACCTTGCCCTGCCAGAAAACGCCGGATCGGTTCTGCGTTATCGAAGCGGAGACGACCGCGAAGAGGCTCTCCCTGCTTCATGTCAGGTACATTGAAGGCCGGATGTCCTCCCACCTGAAACCAAATAGTCTTGTCGTCGGTATTCTCCACGTGCCAAACCACGTGCAATTCATTTTCCTTCAACCGGTAGCTCACGGCAAGATTGAAATGGAAAGGATATTTTTTCAGAGTCTCCGCCGAGTCGTGCAGGGCAAAGACCACCTGCTCGTCGCCTTTGGCGATCAGATGGAAATCCATGTCACGCGCAAAGCCGTGGCGGGACAAAGGATAGTCCTTGCCGCCCACATGATACACACCATTCCACAGACTGCCCACAATGGGAAAGAGTATCGGTGAATGGCGCCCCCAGTATTTGGGATCGGCCTGCCACAAATATTCTTTACCTTGTGCATCCTTCACACTGACCAACTCAGCACCATGGTCAGCTATTTCCACTGTGAGTTGTGAATTCTTAATCTGCTCCATTGTTCTCAATAATTAGTTAACTCATAGCAAAGTTATGAAAAAGTATGTTGATGAACAAGAGAATATGATAATATCTCATAAAAAATGAGTAACTTTGCACACGATATTACATTTATTGTTTAGTCAATAGGTTACCAATCATTTATTAAGACAGTATTCATGGAAGGGAACACTACAGAAAACAGTACGTCGACAAAGGAGTTAACCCGCAAGCTCGACTTGCTGTTGCGTACCGGTGAGATTTTGATGGACAGCAGTGCAGACACCAGCCGTGTGAAGCGCAACATGGAGCGTACGGCGGCTTTTCTCGGATTGCCAAAAGAGAACCTGCATGTAGAGATGGACTACTACATGCTGCAGGTGAATCTCAGCGACGAGACACACTCTTACTCTAAGATGCGTCGATGCGACAAGCATGCCATCAACTTCTACGCCATTCAGGAGATCAGCAAACTCTCGTGGCGCGCTATCAAAGAGGACTACTCGCTCGACAAGTACAGCGAGGAACTGGAGAAGATTGCAAACGGCCCCCACTACTACAGCGAGTGGATAATCGCCATCTGCGCCGGTTTTGCCTGCGGTGGCTTCTGCGTGCAGTTCGGTTGCGACTGGACTGCTTTCTTCTACGCTTCTCTTGCTGCAATTCTTGGCAACCGCCTGCGTATGTGGCTCAACAAGAAAGGCTCCAACAGCTATTTCAATATAGGTGTGGCCGCCTTTGTCTCCACGCTCATTGCTTGGCTCACTACATTTCTCTCTACACCGGCCGTTGCCACGCATCTGCCTGAGTGGCTCGCTACGGTGCTCCATTCCAATACTCCTTACCATCCCTTTATGGCCTGCGCACTGTATATCGTGCCTGGAGTGCCGCTGATCAACTTTGTCAACGACATGCTTGACAACCATATCGAGAACGGACTCATCCGAGCCACCAACACCATGCTCATGGTCATGGCTATGAGTTTCGGTATCGCGTTGGCTATCAAAGTCTGCGGGCAGGACAATTTTGTCAAGGATCTGAGCATGATTCCACACAACAGTTTCATTTCCTACGCCGTTGCCGCCGCCATTTCTGGTATGGGATTCGCCACCATCTACAACACCCCAAAGCGCCTCATGCCTTGGATAGCCTGCGGTGCCATCATTGCCGTGTGCTCGCGTAACTTTGTCAACCTCGGCCCCGCCAACCATAACATCGGGTTGGGCCAGGGTCTGATGATTGGCTCACTCGTGGGCTCAGCACTCATCTCTGTCATCAACATCAAGATGGTGCACAAGCTCCATACACCTCATCAGATCATCACCATACCAGCTGTCATCCCGATGATTCCTGGCGTGCTGATGTATCGCGGTCTCTATGGACTCATCGACATGCAGGGTATCGTGGGCGAAGTGACTTTTGCCGCTCACAACGCTATCAACGGCTCTCTCGTCATCATCGTCATCGCCATGGGCGTGGCCATTCCCAACATCTTCGCCCGAAAATGGATCGCACCTAACCGCAAGCGCAAGCTTAACCAGCTCATCGAGGAGCGCAAAGCCAAGGGCAAGTTTGTCGATCTCTGCGAGTGCGAGACGAAATAACCGTCAACAACCATCATGCTAAAAATAGAAGATATTCGTGATAAGCGCATCGCCGTGCTGCTCTCCGGGGGTGTAGACAGCTCTGTAGTTGTCTACGAACTCGCCCGGATGGGCCTGTACCCCGACTGCTTCTACATCAAGATTGGGCCTGAGGAAAAGGAGGAGTGGGACTGCAACTCCGAAGAGGACTTAGAGATGGCTACCGCTGTGGCCGCCCGCTTTCATTGCCGTCTGCAAGTAGTGGACTGCCATAAGGAATACTGGAGTCAGGTGACGCGCTACACCATGGAAAAGGTAAAGGCAGGGTTCACCCCCAACCCCGACGTGATGTGCAACCGGCTCATCAAGTTCGGGGCATTCGACGAGAAGATGGGGCACGACTATGACCTCATCGCCACAGGCCACTATGCACAAACCGAGTGGATCGACGGCCGCAAATGGCTCACCACCAGTCCCGACCCTGTAAAAGACCAAACCGATTTCCTGGCGCAGATCTACAATTGGCAACTGCAAAAGGCTATCTTCCCTATCGGGCACTTCGTCAAGGACGAGGTGCGCGAGATTGCTGAGCGTGAGCATCTCATCAATGCCAAGCGCAAGGACTCGCAGGGCATCTGCTTCCTGGGAAATATAGACTACAACGAGTATGTTCGTCGCTATCTCGGTGAGAAGCCCGGCGACATCATCGAATGGGAGACGGGTAAACGCATCGGCGAGCACCGCGGACTGTGGTTCCACACCATCGGGCAACGCAAGGGACTGGGGCTCGGTGGCGGTCCATGGTTCGTCGTCAAGAAAGACGTAGCCAACAACATTCTCTATGTCAGCCACGGCTATGACCCGCAAACAGCCTACAAACAGGACTTCACAATCCACGACTTCCATTTTCTCACTACAGAAGTGGACCAACCCCGTGTGACATTCAAGATCCGTCACACACCGGAGTATCTCACCGGCTCTGTGGAGCATGCTGGCGAAGGTCGCTACATCATCCATGCCGATAAGAAAATCCATGGTGTGGCTCCCGGACAGTTCTGCGTGGTCTACGACGAACAGCACCACCGCTGTTTTGGCTCGGGTGAGATTGAGATGGAATGAATAAAAGGTAAAAATAGAAAGTGATAGTATAGCGGGGATCACCAGTAAAACAAAGACTCACTTCATGAACAGACTTTCTTTATTACTTATTGTATTTTATTTGTCTCTAAGCTTTTCAAATATGCATGCAGAGACGATCACGGGACGATGGACGGCCCAAAAAGCCAACAAGTGGTATGCACAATACCCTTGGATGGCTGGGTGTGATTATATCCCCGCCAATGCCGATAATCAGATAGAAATGTGGAGCAAGACCACCTACGACCACGCCACCATTGACAAAGAACTGGGATGGGCTGAGCAGTTGGGCTTCAAGACACTGCGTGTATTTCTAAGCAGTGTGGTCTACGCCCACGATCCAGAAGGATTGAAGACGCGGATGAATGACTTTCTCTCCGTCTGTGCCTCTCATGGCATCAAGCCGATGTTTGTCTTCTTTGACGACTGTTGGAATGCGGTGTCTTCATACGGGCTACAGCCTCAGCCGCTCACGGGCGTTCACAACAGCCAGTGGGTACAGGATCCCTCATGCGATCTTCGGTTAGACACAGCAAAGCTCTATCCAAGACTGAAACTCTATGTCCAGGATATTCTCACGACCTTTGGCCACGACGGCCGTGTGCTTATGTGGGACCTCTATAATGAGCCAGGCAACAGCAATCATGGCACAACATCACTGCCCCTGCTGCGCAATGTGTTCATTTGGGCACGTCAATGCCACCCCTCGCAACCACTGACGGCCGGCATCTGGCGTGAGACTACTGATTTCAAGCCGCTCAACGACTTTCAGTTAAGCAACTCCGATATTATCTCTTATCACGACTACCACGACTCCATTCGCCATGAGCAGGAGATCAAGAAACTTCAAGTCCTTGGTCGCCCCTTGGCCTGCACCGAATATATGGCCCGCACTCAAGGCAGTTTCTTCCGCACCATCATGCCCCTGCTCAAACGCCACCGCGTGATAGCCATCAACTGGGGACTAGTCACCGGCAAGACCAACACACGCTATGCCTGGAATGAACCGCACCCTGACGGCAGCGAGCCCGACGTGTGGTTTCACGATATCCTGCGTCCCGACGGATCGCCATACATCCCTCAGGAGGTAGAGTTCATCAAAAGCTTAACCCACTGAGAATAAAAGGAAAATCAGCTTTTCTCCCCCCTGCCCTTTTGTCAACATTCCAAGGAGACTCTCACGAAGATGTCATTTTCCCGCTCTTAGTATCAGTCGCAGGCTCTGCTTATAGTTGACATAGTTCCACATCCAGTTGAGCAGCACGAAGAACTTGTTTTTCACGCCAAGGATCGAGCGCAGGTGCACGACAAGCCACAACAGCCAGGCCGTGAGTCCGCCAAACTTCCATCTGCCTATCTCCGCCACGGCAGCCTTGCGGCCTATGGTAGCCATTGTGCCGGGATTTTTGTAGACAAAGGGCTTCATGTCCTGACCTTGCTCTTTCCGAAGGATATTCCGTGCCACGTTCTGGGCTTGCTGCAACGCCACTTGAGCCAATTGTGGATGACCCAGTGGCCATGCGGCGTCGCCCTCGATGAGACTTTGGTCACCAATAGCAAACACGTTGGTCATGCCTTTCACACGGTTCATACGGTCACAGAGCAATCGTCCCGCATGCCCCACGGCCTCATCCGGCACACCAGCTATGGTGTTGGCTTTCACGCCACTCACCCAGATGACATTAGCCGACTCAATGGTCTCCCCATCTTTCATTCTCACGACACGACCATCATAGTCAGTCACTCGCCAGCCTTTGCACACATGAACGCCCATGCGGGTCAGCTCCTTCTCTGCTAAAGCCGACGACTTCTTGTCCATTGCCTTGAGCAGACGGTCACCAGAGTTGACGAGATAGATATGCATCCGGTCTGCCAAATCAGGATAGTCACGAGGTACTACGTATTTCTTCATCTCGGCCAACGCCCCCGCAATCTCCACACCGGAAGGACCGCCGCCTACGATGACCACATTCATAAATTTCTGCCGTTTGTCCGCGTCTGTCTCCGTTTCCGCCAGCTCCAGATTATGTAGGATATGGTTGCGAAGAGCCATCGCGTCGCCAACAGTCTTCATTGGGAACGCATTGCGCGCAATCTGCTCGTTGCCAAAGAAATTGGTTGTTGCCCCCATGCCCAACACCAAGTAATCGTAGTGAATGGTTCCGATGGAGGTTTGAATAGCTTTTTCTTTTTCGTCGATCGCCTTCACCTCAGCCATACGGAAATAGTAGTGAGGATAGCCTTGAAACAGTCGCCGGATCGGAAACGCTATGTTGCTGGGCTCCAGACCAGCTGAGGCCACCTGGTAGATGAGTGGCGGGAACTGGTTGTAATTGTTTTTGTCAACTACAACTATTTGAAAGCCTGAGTGGCGTAGGCCCATGGCCAGTTTCAGGCCACCCAATCCACATCCCACGATGACCACTCTTGTGCGTTCCCCTCTTCGGATATTGGCTCTCATCGTCCCGCTCCTCAAGTCATTCATGTCATTTTTTCCCATTATTGTCAGCATATTTATGGTTTCACTCCTAATATACTTGCCACAAAAGTTGTGCCGGCCATCTATTATTAGTAATGTGGTCACAATTGTTACCGACCGGTCACCTATGTGCGCTGTTTGTCAGAACAAAAATCACATTTGTTACCGATGGCACGTGTGTGTTCAATACCATGCCGACATGGTATCACTTTTGCAACTATGTCAGTGAAGTCAAAAAGACAAGTAAACAAGTAACAATTAATAGAAATAGGATTATGAACAGCAAACTGACTAAGGACATGACAGTCGGCTCCATCGTAGCCGAGGATTTCAATCGCGCACAGACACTTGAACAGATGGGCATAGACTACTGCTGCCACGGCTCCGACACACTGCAGACAGCCTGCGAGAAGCGAGGACTCAACGCCGACGACGTGCTGGCAAAGCTCGACGGAAAAGAGGTTGCCGCCGGGGGCGCTCCCGACTTCGCCAACTGGCCACTGGATCTGCTCCTCGACTATGTGCTGAAAAAGCATCACCGCAACTTCCACCTCCACCACGAAGAGCTCATGCAACTCGTCAGTAAGGTAGCCAGCGTTCATGGTGTCCGCCACCCCGAACTCTTAGACGTGAGAGATGCCGCAGCTGCCTCATTTGAGGAACTCGACAGCCACTTTGCCAAGGAGGAGAACATTCTCTTCCCACAGCTCTATGAAATGTACCGCGCTCAAGAAGAAAATCGCCCTGCAGCTCCCTGCCACTGCGGGACCATTGCCAACCCCATCCGCCAGATGATGCTCGAACACGATGCCACGGGCGAGATGTGGGAGCACATCACCGAACTGACACACGACTTCGAGACACCGGCCGACGGCTGCACCTCTTATCATCTCATGAACCAGCAGCTCCGTCAGTTCTTCTTCGATCTCAAGGAGCACATCTCACTGGAGAACAATCTCATCTTTCCGGGATTCCTGCAAATGGAGCAACAGGGAGAGTAATCGACAACTATAGAAGGAGGAGGCTCGGGACCTACCCATAAATTCAAAGACAAGTACTCATTGAAAGGTGAGTTCATAACGACATTTAATAAAAAGGAATCAGAAACATGAAAAAGACACTTATAGTCTACGGATCCACCACGGGCAACTGCCAGGAGTATGCCGAGAAAATAGCCCAGCAACTGGGTGTGAACGAAGTGAAGAATGTAGCCGACGTTGATGCCGATATGTTATCGGCTTATGACAATCTGTTGCTCGGAACTTCGACATGGGGTGCCGGCGAGTTACAGGACGACTGGTACGACGGTGTGGAAACGCTGAAGAGTACCAACCTCAAAGGCAAGACCATCGCCCTTTTCGGTTGCGGTGATGCCAGCGGATACAGCGACACGTTTTGCGGTGGCATGTCTGTACTCTACAATGCCGTGAAAGACAGCGGAGCAAAAATCATCGGGCAGGTGGATGCCGACAGCTACACCTACGACGACTCTGAGTCTGTTGTCGATGGTAAGTTTGTGGGCTTGGCCATCGACAGCTCCGAGGACGAGGATGTCATCGACAACCGCATTGAGAGCTGGACAGCAAGTATCAAAAGCGAACTGTAGACAGACGATAGAGAAGAAGATTGACCTCACACAAAACGTTTACCAACTTACCCAAACGCATCCGGAGCTCATCAGCATAATGGCTTCGCTCGGGTTCAGCGAGATCACGAAGAAAGGTATCCGGCTGTCTGTGTAAGCTGATGATAATTATTCAGGGAGCAGCCATGAGAGGCATCAGCATGGATGCTGTGGTTAAACATGGCGCACAGGATAATAACAGTGTTGGAAGAAAAGAGCTCATGAACGCGATCCTTTTACAAAAACAAATTAAAAACTCCTGTAATGCAAGGGTCGTCAAGTTCTGGAATTAGTTGATGCCGGCGAGTGGGTCAATGCGTGGAAATTGATTTTGCTGTCTGACAAGCAATCGTTCGCTGCCTAGGAAAAGAGCATTCCCTACGTAGCGAACGATCTTTTTCTATAGCGTTACAATATTGGGAACATCGTTTTAACCTCACAAGAACACTGCTTTAACCTCACAAGAACACAGTTTCGACCCCGTGAGAACACTGATTTGATGCCATAAGAACACAGCTTTGATGCTATAAAAACATAGGTTGCCATCAACAACATCACCGAGAAGAAAAGAAAAAAGACCGCATTTTCGCATCATTATCGATGGAAAATGCGGTCTTTTTTATATACGACTTTACTCTGTCTGCTTTTTACCTTATTCAGCCTCCTCGGTAGTCTCCTCAGGCTTCATATTTGTGTAGACATTCTGTACGTCGTCGAATTCTTCGAGGCGCTCAACCATTTTGTCGATTGTCTCACGCTGCTCGGGAGTGACGTCCTTCAGATCGTTAGGAATGCGGGTGAACTCAGCACTGGTGATCTCAAAGCCGTTCTCCTCCAAATACTTCTGAATGTCGCCAAAGCTTGTCGGCTCGCCATAAATAGTAATCTCTCCGGACTCGTCATCCACATCGTAGTCATCGTCCACTCCGAAGTCGATCAACTCAAGAATCAGGTCATCCATGTTGGTATCGTCCTTCTTCTTGAAAGTGAATACACATTTGTGGTCAAACAAGAAGCTCAAGGAGCCTTGTGTTCCCAAGTTACCATTGAACTTATTGAATACAGAACGCACATCAGCAACCGTACGGGTCGTGTTGTCGGTCAGAGTGTCTACAAAGACAGCTATTCCGTGAGGGCCATATCCTTCGTAGGAGACCTCCTTGTAGTCGCTCTGGTCCTTGCCCATTGCGTTTTTGATAGCACGCTCGATGTTGTCCTTAGGCATGTTCTCGCGCTTGCAAGTGGCAATGATGGCACGCAACGTCGGGTTGTTCTCCGGCTCAGGACCACCAGCCTTGACAGCAATGGCAATCTGCTTGCCCAACTTGGTAAACGTACGGGCCATATGGCCCCATCTTTTCAGCTTTGTAGCTTTACGGTATTCAAATGCTCTTCCCATAATTGAAAAGTAATGTAGCTAATCTCGTAGCTTAAATCTTTAACTATTTTATTTTTGATTCTCTATTTTGCTTTGCGTTTTGCATGGCAGCCCTCACCTTATCGCAGCTCAGCGCCGAGCTTCGTGGTAAGGTTGTGGATAAGTTTTTTCATGATAGCGTCGATCTGTTTGTCGTTCAGCGTCTTGTCCTCGTCTTCAAGGATGAAGTTGACGGCATAGCTCTTCTTGCCATTCGGCAGGTTCTTGCCCTGATAGACATCGAAGAGTTCGACACGCTTCAGAAGTTTCTTCTCGCTTTGGTAGGCGATCTGCTCGATCTGCGCAAACTCCACGTTGTCGTCAACCAACAGAGCCAGGTCACGGCTGACAGAAGGATATTTGCTGAGTTCCTTGAACTCTACCTTGTTCTTCTTGATAGCCTTGAGGATGCCGGTCCAGTCAAACTCTGCGTAGAAGACATCCTGGTCGATACCCTGCGGTGCCAGCACCTTGTGGGTGAGCTTGCCGTAGTTGACGAGTGTCTTGCCCGCGCGATTGTTGAGTGTGATACCTTCCGAGAAGATGTTGTTCTCGCTGTGAGCCTCTACAAGCATGTGAGGAGCTACACCAGCACGCTTCAGGATGTTGTAGACATAAGCCTTCAACTGGAAAACAGAAGTATCCTCGTCGGCATGTGCCCAAGAGCCCTCGACAAATTTACCTGTCAGCCAAAGAGCGAGATGATAGTCTTGAGCATAGGCCTTGATAGGAGCCTCAGGCGTATTCTTCTCAGCAGCATAGCTATAGACATTTCCCACCTCAAAGAAGCGGAGATTCTTAGCTTTGCGGTTGACATTACGGGCCAGCGACTCCAAGCCGCCAAAGAGCAGCGTCTGACGCATCACTCCCAAGTCTGAGCTGAGCGGATTCATGATCTTCACCGCCTTTTCCCAAGGATAGGCATTGAGCTCATTGGGCTGATAGTACGCGGTCTTGGTCAGGGAGTTGTTCAAAATCTCATTGAAACCACAACCTACGAGTTGCTCGCTGATGATATTCTCCAAACGATGATTCTTATCCTCCTCACCGGCAACAGTCAACGAGGATTTCAACTGGGTTGGAATCTCTACGTTGTTATAGCCATAGATGCGGAGGATATCCTCAACGACATCGCAAGGACGCTGCACGTCCACACGATAAGCAGGTACTGTGAGTTCGAGTCCTTCCTCGTCCTCATGGTCAATGCGCATCTCCAAGCTCTTGACAATGCTCTTGATGGAGTCGTGGCCTAACTGCTTACCAATCAGTCTGTCACAATATTCGTATTTCAGATTTACTTTAAAGTCGGGCAACGGCTCGGGATAGACATCGTTGATCTGCATCGACACCTTACCGCCGGCCAGTTCCTGACAGAGGATGGCAGCCTGCTTCAAAGCATAGATAGTGCCGTTGGGATCGATGCCACGCTCAAAGCGGAAACTGGCATCTGTGCTCAATCCATGACGACGAGCACTTTTGCGGATCCATGTCGGATGGAAATAAGCACTCTCCAAGACCACGTTCTTCGTTGTCTCATAGGTGCCGCTTCCCTTACCGCCAAAGACACCGGCAATACACATTGGCTCTTCAGCATTGCAGATGCTGAGGTCGTGCTCGCCAAGGATATGCTTCTGACCGTCGAGCGTGATGAACTCTGTGCCCTCGGGCTGCGTCCGAACCACGATCTTATGTCCCTTGACCATGTCGGCATCGAAGCAGTGCATCGGCTGTCCATAAGCCATCATGATATAATTGGTGATGTCCACGATATTGTTGATGGGACGGAGACCGATAACCGTCAGTTTGTCCTGAAGCCATTTGGGGCTTTCCTTGACATCGCAGTCCGTGATGCTCAAGCAGGCATAGCGCTTGCAGGCCTCATGGTTTTCAATATCCACCTCAATGGGCAGATCGTTATTGTCAACATGGAAACGCGAGCAGTCGGGGCGATGCAGACTGGTCTTGTAGCCGCGCTGGATGAGCCAGGCATACAAGTCTCGAGCTACGCCATAATGGCTGAGGGCATCAGCACGATTGGCCGTAATATCAATATCAATCACCCAATCGCTCTCAAGATGGTAATATTCTGCTGCGGGCGTGCCGACGACTGCGTCATCAGGGAGCACGATGATGCCTGCGTGATCAGTACCCACTCCGATCTCATCCTCGGCACAGATCATACCATAGCTCTCCACCCCACGAAGCTTTGACTTTTTGATGGTGAACTCTTTATCACCGTCGTAGAGCACGCAGCCAAGGTCAGCCACGATGACTTTCTGTCCGGCAGCCACATTGGGAGCACCGCAAACGATCTGCTGGGGCTCACCCTTGCCAAGATCCACCGTAGTGATATGCAGGTGGTCACTATTGGGGTGCATCTCACATGTCAGCACCTTACCAACGTAAAGTCCTTTCAATCCTCCTTTGATTGCTTGAACTTCCTCTAAGGCATCAACTTCCAAACCTGTAGAAGTGAGCGCGTCCGCTGTCTCCTGTGGTGTCAGGTCGAAATCAACATATTCCTTGAGCCATTTATAAGAAATCTTCATTATATAATGATTTTATGTTTCCGCGTATTGATAATATGATGCAAAGTTACTAAAAAAAAACGAGCCCTCAAAAGTTACTTTAGAAAAAATCGAAATGCCTGAGAATCATTCTGTCTTATCAACCTCTCGACGCTAAGAGAATGGCGAAAAGCGGCTCTATTTCTCTCACTTTCAGAGAGCAGTCACGATACGAAAACAAAAAAAGCAGCTTCTACCCTTAGATAGAAACTGCTTGTATTAAAATCTTTATTCTATAGAACGAGAAGTGCCCAATGGCATCCCCTGTTTATTGTGCCATCTGCATCTGACGGAGCAAATCCTTTTGCCTCTCGTTGAGATTTGTTGGCAACTTCACTTTGAAGGTGATAATCAAGTCGCCATAGGTGCCATCACCTCTGTCATATCCCTGGTTACGTACACGCACTTTCGTGTCGTTTTGAGTTTCGGGCTTTACTTTCAGTTTGATTTTCTTGCCATTGTTGAGCTGAATGACGATTTCTCCACCGAGCAAGGCAGTGTAGAGATCGATGTAGACATTGGCATTCATCTCGCCGTTGCTTGTCCGCATTCTGCTACCCCCTGTCGAGGAATGAGTGCTACCCATATTTCCAAAAAGATCTTCGAAAAAGCTGGAGAAGCCGCCGCCACCCCCGAACTGCGAGAAGTCGAAATTATCAAATGGTGATCCGCCACTCGAACTCCAATGGAATGAGCTGCCACCACTATCGCCTGCACCGGATCCATTGAAAGCATCGGCATCTTTCCAGTGCTCGCCAAACTGATCGTATTTCTTACGCTTCTCAGGATCACTGATCACTTCGTAAGCTTCGTTGAGAGCCTGAAACTTTGCTTTTGCCTTTGGGTCATCAGGATGCAAGTCCGGATGAAACTGCTTTGCACGCTTCAAATATGCACGTCGAACATCCTTTTGTGGGATATCCTTGTCGACGCCAAGAATCTTGTAATAATCAATAAATGCCATAATCTAATCCTCCTGTTTTTGTGTATATTAACTACAAAAAACATGCCACGCGGCCAAAACACTATAAAAAAAGGATGCACTGCAATAAGCAATACATCCTTTAGTTATTTCCTTGAAAGAAAAATGAGGGTTAAGCCTCAGCAGGAGCCTCCTCAGCGGGAGCCTCAGCCTGAGCAGCCTCAGCAGCCTTTGCGGCCTCAGCCTCTGCCTTAGCAGCAGCCTCTGCAGCCTTCTTGTCAGCTACCTTCTTGGCGATAGCCTCGTTCACTTTCTTCTCAGCCTCCAACTCCTTGGCAGCTGCGTCCTGACGACTCTTAGTCTCAGCACTGCGAACAGCGTTCAGCTTCTGCTCTTTAGCAGCCTTCCAAGCGTCGAACTTCTGCTGGCAAGCAGCCTCGTCGAAAGCGCCCTTCTTTACGCCGCCGCGCAGGTGCTTCATCATGTAGACGCCCTCACCCTTGAGGATGTTGCGGACTGTGTCTGTTGGCTGTGCACCGGTCTCTACCCAGTACAAAGCACGGTCGAAATTCAAATCTACGGTTGCAGGATTGGTGTTCGGGTTGAAAGTACCGATCTTCTCTGTAAACTTACCATCACGTGGTGCTCTTACATCAGCGATCACAATGCTATAGAAAGCATAGCCCTTGCGACCACCGCGCTGTAATCTGATTTTTGTTGCCATTTTGTTTTGTATAAACTATTAATTGTTTGTATCATGCTCCTAACTCGTAGAAGCGGTGCAAAGGTACTACATTTTTCTAAGACACTGTGTATCTACGGCTTCCCGCTACTTAATATTTAAGAATTATTAAGCCACTATAGTTATCTGTCCTTGATGGGCACATAACTTTTTTGCTCCAGAATATTCTTGTAGGCAGGACGAATAATACGGCGCCCCTCGAAATTCAGTTCCTCAATACGATGGGCAGTCCAGCCAACGATACGCGCCATGGCAAAGATGGGCGTATAGATCTCTTGCGGAAGACCGATCATCTCATAGATGAAACCACTGTAGAAGTCAAGGTTGGCACAGATTGGCTTTGCGGTCTTGCGAAATGCGGATACACACTTCACACCCTCCTGCTCTATGAGCTTCAAGAAGTTATACTCCTTGACCATGCCCTTCTCCTTAGCCAACTCTCCAGCCAGTTTCTTCAGCTCCACGGCTCTCGGATCGCTCATGGTGTACACAGCATGACCGATACCATAGATCAAGCCTGTCTTGTCGTAAGCCTCCTTGTTGAGCATACGATTGAGATAGGTGTCAATCTCGTCGATATTTGTCCAATCTGAGATTTGCTCCTTGAGATGATGAAACATGTTGATAGCCTTGATATTGGCGCCACCATGAAGAGGTCCTTTGAGAGAGCCTATTCCCGCAGCTATGCTGGAATAGGTGTCGGTACGGGTTGAAGAAGTCACACGCACCGTGAATGTGGAGTTGTTACCACCGCCGTGCTCAGCCTGGATGATAAGCAGCAAATCGAGCATACGCGCGTCGAGCTCCGTGAAATCTTCGTCCTTAAGCATATAGAGGAAGTTCTCAGCGATCGTCATGTTCTCACGCGGATGACGGATATTGAGACTACTGCCCTGCATGGAATGGCGATAGATATTGTAAGCGTAGGCGATGATCGTCGGAAACTTGGCGATGAGCTCAATGGACTGCCGCATGAGATTGTCGCGAGAGATGTCATCGGGATTAGGATCGAAGGTGTACATCTCCAGCACGCAACGTGCCAGGATGTTCATAATGTTGCTGCCTTCCAAGTCAATAATGTGCACAATCGTACGATGGTCGAGTGGCATGTTCTCATTGATCAGTTCGCGGAAAGCCGTCAACTCCTCTTCGTCGGGCAGATTGCCGGAGAGAAGCAGATAAGCAATTTCTTCAAAGCCGAAGCGTTTCTCTTTCAACAATGGAGAGACAAGATCGTCAAGTTCATAGCCACGATAATAGAGTCGTCCCGGGCACGGGCGCAGCGAACCATCATCATTGCGCTCATAGCCAACGACATTACCGATGTTTGTCAGACCCACAAGTACTCCCGTGCCGTCCTCATTGCGCAATCCACGCTTCACACCATACTTAGTAAAAGCCTCACGAGGGATTTTGCAAGAGTTCTTCACCTCATCGCTCAACTTGTATATCAGATATTCCTTTCTCATAGCATCGTAACTTTTAGCTTACTTCAAAATACCTTTGATGACAGCGTCACCGAATTCTCTTGTGCCCAACGATTTTCCATCGGTCATCATCCGCGCAAGGTCGGCCGTAGCCGTGTGGTTGCGATAAAGCTCTGCCAAGCTCTGCTCGATGGCCTGTCCGGCCTCTTTCCATCCGATATAGTCGAGCATCATCACAGCAGAAAGCAGAAGACTTGACGGATTGACAATATTCTTTCCAGCTATGTCGGGAGCGATGCCATGGGTAGCCTCAAAGATAGCATGACCCGTCTGGTAATTGATGTTACCGCCAGGAGCAATGCCAATGCCACCCACCTGAGCCGCCAACATGTCAGAGACATAGTCGCCATTAAGATTCATTGTGGCGATGACACTGTAGTCCTGCGGCTTCAACAGCGCATTCTGCAAGAAAGCATCGCAGATGCAGTCCTTCATCACCAAGCGACCGGACTTCAGAGCATCATTGTATTCGCGCTCAGCCAACTCGTAGGCCCATTTTTTGAATCCTCCCTCAGTGAACTTCATGATATTACCTTTGTGAACCAATGTCACCGACGGAAGATTGTGGGACAGGGCGTATTCTATGGCCGCACGGACAAGGCGCTCCGAACCCTCACGACTGACAGGCTTGACACCAAAGCCAGAGGTCTCAGGAAAACGGACCTTCGTAACCCCCATCTCGTCATGGAGGAATCGATAGAACTTGCGTGCGTCTTCTGAGCCTGCTTCCCATTCGATACCAGCGTAGATGTCCTCAGTGTTTTCACGGAAGATGCACATATCCACCTTCTCGGGATGCTTCACAGGGCTCTCTATGCCTTCAAACCAATGGACAGGGCGTTGGCAGACATAGAGGTCAAGCCCTTGGCGGAGTGCTACATTCAAACTACGAATACCGCCTCCGACAGGAGTCATCAGAGGTCCTTTGATGCCTACAAGGCACTCACGGAAGGCATCCATAGTGGCTTGTGGCAACCATTCACCGGTCTGCTCGTGAGCTTTGCCACCGGCAAGCACCTCTCTCCATTCGATCTTGCGCTTACCGCCATAGCACTTCTCTACTGCGGCATCCACAGTTTCGCGCATGATGGGTGAGATCTCTTTGCCTACGCCATCTCCTTCGATGAAAGGGATAGTCGGATGATCGGGAACTACGAGTGCCCCGTTTTGCTTACTGAAATTCATAATGGTATCCTGTTTATGATTTTAAAAGGTTGTTCAAAGCTGAGCCAGCCTTGAACCATTCGATTTGTATTTGATTGTAGGTATGGAGAGCTTCAAAGCTGTCGCTCGACCCATCCTTATGCGTCAAAGTGACGGTCAACGGCTTGCCGGGAGCAAACGCTTTCAGTCCTGACACAGAAATGCGGTCATCCTCCTGCACCTTGACGTAGTCATCTTTATTCGCAAATGTCAGCGCAAGCATACCTTGTTTCTTCAAGTTCGTCTCATGGATGCGGGCGAAGCTCTTTGCCAACACCACCTTAACATTGAGAAAACGGGGCTCCATGGCTGCATGTTCACGCGAAGAACCCTCACCATAGTTGTCCTCAGCCACAATGATACTTCCCATATTGTGAGCTTTATAGTCTTTCGCCGCCGCAGAAACAGCTTTATACTGCCCGTCGATCTGATCCTTCACCTTGTTGCTTTCGCCGTTGAAGGCATTCACAGCTCCCATCAGCAGATTGTCGGAGATGTTTTGAAGATGACCACGGAAGCGAAGCCAGGGGCCAGCCATAGAGATGTGATCCGTCGTGCATTTACCTTTCACCTTGATCAACAGCGGCATGTCCAGCAAATCATTGCCATCCCATGCTGCAAAAGGCTCCAGCCGCTGCAGGCGCTGGGAACCGGGAGCAATAACGACTGGCGCATCGGTGTGCTGATCCGTAGGAGGTACAAAGAGCCCCTCTTGTTCCAAAGTGGTGATGGCATCTCCTTCTTTTCCGCAGGTAAAGCCTTGGGGTGGAAAGACAAAGCCCTGCGGCTCTTTGAGCATCACCTCTTTTCCTTCTTCATTAACCAGGCTGTCTGTAGCCGGATTGAAATCCAGCTTACCAGCTAAGGCTAAAGCTACGGTCATCTCGGGGGAGCCTATAAAAGCGAAAGTATTAGGGTTGCCGTCAGCACGGCGGCGGAAATTACGATTAAAAGAGGTTACGATAGCATTCTTTCGGGTGTTGTCGTCGGTATGCCGCTTCCACTGACCTATACACGGACCGCAGGCATTAGCCATGACCACGGCACCAATGGCACGGAAATCATCCAAGATGCCGTCGCGCTCGGCTGTACAACGAATCTGCTCTGAACCAGGACAGACTATAAGCTGAGCCTTCACCTTCAGATGCAAAGCCAAAGCCTGACGGGCAACAGAAGCGGCACGCGATAAGTCTTGATATGACGAGTTGGTGCAGGAGCCAATCAGTGCTACCTCCACATTCATCGGATAATCGTTGGCAGGACCTTTCTCACGCATCTGAGAGATCGGTGTGGCAGCATCCGGCGTAAAGGGACCATTGAGGTGTGGCTCAATCTTGGAAAGATCGAGGTCGATGACCTGATCGTAATACATCTCAGGATGGAGCTCTACATCAGCGTCGGCTCTGAGATCCACAGCATGTTGACGCGCCATCGTGGCCACCTGTTCGCGGCCAGTCTGACAAAGATACTCATCAGCGTTGTCGTCGTAAGGGAATAAAGAGCAGGTTGCGCCCAACTCTGCACCCATATTGCATATCGTGGCCTTACCTGTGGTAGACAGACTCTTGGTGCCTTCACCGAAATACTCCATAATCGCGTTGGTACCGCCCTTGGTCGTCAACAGCCCAAGAATCGTCAGAATGACATCTTTTGGTGCAGCCCATCCCTGAAGCTGGCCATGGAGATGCACGCCAATGATACGCGGCATGCGCAACTCCCATGGCTGTCCAGTGAGGACATCCACGGCATCAGCACCACCGACACCGATCGCTGCCATGCCTAATCCTCCGGCGTTGGGCGTATGAGAGTCCGTTCCAATCATCATACCGCCAGGGAAAGCGTAGTTTTCCAACACCACTTGATGGATGATACCTGCGCCGGGTCCCCAAAAGCCAATTCCATATTTCTTGGAAGCAGACCGAAGGAAATCATATACCTCTTGATTCTCTTTACAAGCGACACCAAGATCGTCCTTGGCACCTTCATCGGCACGGATGAGGTGATCGCAATGCACAGAAGCGGGCACAGCGACATGCTCTCTTCCCGCATTCATAAACTGCAACAGCGCCATTTGGGCCGTAGCATCTTGCATCGCCACTCTGTTCGGACGGAAATCGGCATAATCGACGCCACGCTTCAGTGGCTTCAACGATGCTTCATCATAAAGATGAGTAAAGAGTATTTTTTCGGCATAGGTCAACGGTCTTTTTAATGTCTCTCTTACCGTTGAAATCTTGGAAGAATAAGCAGCGTAGAACTGCTTCACCATTTCGATATCCAACATATAATTCCCTTTATTGATTAAACTCGTTGCAAATATAGTAATTTTTATTTGAAATGACACTATATTTGAATAAAAATTAATCAAATTGAAAGGAAATTCTATTAAAATTCAATTTTATAGCCGTTAAACACGTTAATATCTACCGCGCCGTAAATACCATCAACTCTTCCATCGGGTGCCAATTGCCAAATCTTCAACTTAATGTCTGGCTTATATTCGCCATAGCGAGCGATCCAAATAGGATAACTATGCTTGATATCCGGAGCCGAGTCGAGATAACGGTTGACAAACGTCTGGCTAATGTATAGAATTGGTCGCTTGCCCGTACGATGCTCTACGGTACGAAGCCATGTTCTCACATTTTGCCACATGATTGTCACACCACCCATCTTACGTATTTGACTGGGCAGCAACTCCAAGTCAAGCACCGGCGGCAAGTCATTCTGTGCCACACGGCTGTTTGACAAGAAAAAGGCAGCCTGCTGACTGCCAGACGAGCGATGCGTGAAATAGTGGTAGGTACCCGTAGGATAGCCGTGCTTACGTGAAGCGGCATAATCCGAAAGATAGTAAGGATTCAGCATAGAGCTGCCTTCAGTGGACTTGATGAAGATAAACGACACCTTATAATTCACGTGTCCACTTACATTTTTCTTCGACAGCGTACCCAAATGGGTGATGCGCAGACGCGACCAGTCTATGCTATAGTGGTGTTTTCCTTTCACATGCTGGTATTTCGACAAGTCGATGCCATAGAGTCGTGAGGAATTATAGTTCAACCGCTCTCCTTTATAAACATCATCCTTCCACTCTCCTACTCTGAAGAAACGATGCTGACTGGAAAAGCCAAAGCCTCTGCGACTTCCCTTTTGCCAGAAGCCCTCATAGAGTGTACCCTGATGATCGATCAGCGTGCCATATCCATTGGCTTGAAGCAGACGGTTAAAGTCTCCCTTATAAAGTCCGACAGAATCTCGTCTCACGCCATTCGTCAGCGTATCATGGTTCCATATGCCGTCAATGCGGTTTCCCAACGAGTCCAAAGCCCAACCCCGGCCTTGACGCAAACCATTCTTCCATATACCACTATATATAATGGAGTCACCATCAGAGAGCGTCCCCAAGCCGTCAGGCTTGCCATGAAGGGTCTGCCCCTGATAAGTCTTACCCTGCCACGACATTTTTACAACGTCGTTGGTCTTCACCGTACAACTATTGAACAGAAGGGCCAATAATGGCATGAGAAGAAAAGTGAAGATATATATTTTCATCGTTGATTTCATAGCGATCCCTCCTTGTCCACTAATCCCACGAAACGGCCATGAAGCGTAAAGACAGCGGTACCCGGCTGGGCGAAAGCATGTGCCACCCCAACTTTCTGCCCACGGACATAATCACCACGGGTAAGAATGGTATGGTCTTTCCGGCGGTTGTCGGCAGTCGACAGGGTGACGGTGATCACCTCTTTGTGCTTGGACACTCCCCAAGGCACGTTCTTCACCGCCCGGCATCCCCAAGGAATGACAGTTTTATCAGTATGTACAATGACAGGAAGCGAAATGCTGTCAGCCGGAATCCGCAAAAAGTGACAGTTGCGGCGATGCAACTGCCCCTTATCATCATACCATGACACGGTGAAGCGGCATTTATAGAGAAAAGTCAAATGCCGCTGTCCTAACTTATTAGTCGCCGCACTTAAACTTTTCAAGGAATCGAGTTGGCGTTTCTGCCATGCGCTATAAGCAGCGATGCGGTTGTAACCCTCATCTTGAACATTATGACAGCGGAGATAGTATTCCAACTCCTTTCTTACCAATGTAGAGCGATGGAGCGCAACGGACAAAGAATCGCGCTGGCGCATCAAAGCTGTGTCAGGATGTATCTTTGTGAAATGCGAAGAAGGTAAAGCAAACAAAGTCAACACACGGCCATCACAACTGGGCCACCACCAATGGCGATTGATCCACACACCTTGCTGATGGACAGGATGCATTTGCAAGTCAGCAACATGACGACCGTCACTCAAGCAAAGCGTGGCAGTCCCGTCCAACATACAAACAGACTTGCGCATGTCGTTTTCTGTTGCAGGCAATGCCATACAAGTAAGCCAAAACAACAACATCAAGGGGAGAATCACCGCAATATAGACTCTCCATCTCACAATGAATGGTATGATCTTTCTTCTCAGCATCACTCTGATCTCAATCCTCCAATTCGTTACTCCTAAATACGAGTACAAAGTTACAAAATATAAATGAGAATCCTTTGCAAACAGAAGAGCAATTTTTATTGGTCGGTATCGTCCCAGAGATGATTGGCCTCTTCAATCTCATCCTCATCAAACCATTTCGACAGCTTGTCGTAAGCGCGTTGCTTAACTTCATCGGTAAGATCCCCCTTAATCTTATGCAACACATACAACAGTACGGCCACATCATCGCCCAGTCCGGCAATAGGGATTGCGTCGGGAATGACATCCAAGGGACTGATCAAATAGCCCAAAGCACCAATGATAATCGCCTTATCCTTCAGTGGCACATTCTTACTCTGAAGCGTGTAGTAGAGAATGAGCGCAGCATAAACAAGCTTGGCTCCTGCCCGCTTGGCGATATGAGAAATCTTCTCGACAAATCCCTTTGCAGAGTATTTGTCGCTGTACTTCATAAAATCCGGCAACTGTAAGTCTTTCATTCGAAAATGTTTGTATAGTGAACAGCCGATAAAACGGCTATTCTGGTTTAACTTGTTTTTTTGACACAATAAAAGAAATAGCAGGCTGCGGAATGCCGTCTGC
>Ga0310695_10001921_pt1 | contig 46275 bp, 43 predicted proteins | sample RumenRJG_04DNA_FD_203882 | JGI IMG/M metagenome (GOLD analysis project Ga0310695, IMG submission 203882) | Bovine rumen microbial communities from Lethbridge, Alberta, Canada - RJG_04 (v2) (version 2) | ecosystem: Host-associated > Mammals > Digestive system > Stomach > Rumen | place: Canada... | reverse complement strand
CTTGTCAATGCGGTATAGTCCGTGCGCGATGCGCAGCAGTTTGCCTCGCTTGGCAAGACTCAATACGGCAGCCCCAGACACACCAAGACCTTGGGCTTGGGATGTTCGGAAAAGGCCATAGTAGCCGATGGCCTCATCGAAAATAATATCATATGCAGTCACGGCACATAGTATATCATTTTCGCCCTGTTTCTGTCAACGAACAACATATATAATGGCACAACCCAAGCGTTTCCGCTCGGTTTGTGCCAAAGATGGCTGTTGATACGACAACTCGCTCCGCTGCATAAGCATTTGAAAGTGCGATTCACTCTCCACTCCCCACTCAATCAAAGTTATCAGGACCTTTGCGTCGGCTGTCATGATTCCAGGTGGTTGAGCCGCTTGCGGAGTGTGCGCCATCCAGGCAGCCGCGCGTCCATGAGCGCCTGGAATTCCGGGCCGTGTCCGTGCGCCTTCAGGTGGGTGAGTTCGTGGACGACTACATACTCTACGAGTTCGCGGGGCGTCCCGGCAAGCATCAACGAATAGATGATTCTCCGCCGGGCATAGTCGCACACTCCCCACCGAGTCTTCATGCGGCGTGTTTTCCATGTCGTCGCAGGCTCACCGAGTCTGTCCGCCCACGTCTCGTGAAGTTCGGAGAGAAGAGACTGGAGCTGCGCGGCCTCGATTGCGGTGATGGCGCGCACGGCGGGCGCAGGGCTGGACTGGGGACAGTCGCCAAACCGCAAATCCATCAAAGCGACAAAATCCGATCGGAAAACTCCGCCAGATCGTTAAAGCGGGCAAACGCATAATCGTCATACATTGTCGGCTGTGCATTGACCACGACAATCTTGCCGCCCTTCTGCAAAGTTACACGCGGCAGACCGGCAGCCGGGAATACCGTAAGCGAAGTGCCGAGAACAAGCAGCAGATCAGCACGCGCCGCAAGCTCGTGCGCACCGGCAAACGCTCTCTCTGGAAGCGGCTCGCCGAAAAAAACAATGTCCGGTTTATATACGCCACCGCATGCACACCGGGGAATAAACCCGTCGCCAAGAACAGAGAGCCCGCCATGAGCCTCTATCATCGCCAATATCTCTTCAAATGTCTTGGCACCGTTGCACCGTCTGCAACGATGCAATGAGGGCGAACCATGAATCTCATACACATTTGACGACCCTGCCTTGGTATGCAGCATATCGATATTCTGCGTAATTATGCCATGGAGACGCCCTGCATCTTCAAGATGTTTTAGCGCGACATGTACAGAACCGGGCTTGAAACGGCCAAGGTCATACACAAGATCTCGGCATCCGCTATAGTAAACACCAGGATCGCGGTCAAAGCAATCAATGTCGAAGATGCGCTCTGCCCCTGGCTTTCCGTAAAGCCCTTTCGGACCTCTGAAATCGGGAATGCCGCACAATGTGCTGATGCCCGCTCCCGTCAAGGCCGCAACACGCTTGGCACTCTTCAACACTTGCACTGTTTCGTCAAAAGCATCTATATCAATCATCTGCGAGCCCTCCAAAAGCCGGCATCTATCGCCGGCATCGCTATCAGCGCACTTTTTTCGTCTGCACCGTAAAATGCATATCTCGTATAACAATATGCCCGGCCACACCTTTGAGATGGGAAAATGCTTTCAGGCAATATGCTACACCCGCTCGCGACCATCACAATCAAGCATATATATGCAATAAATTTCATTCATGCATATTATATCATAATTCTTATTCTCTGTTCTGCGGGGAGCGTCCCCAAAGGCAATTTGGCAAGTCAGCCACTCCAAAAAAAAGGGGGATTTCGCGGAGGAAGAATTTTTGATATAATACGGTGCAAAAATGAGATATGCCGTAATATCAGACGTGCATGCGAACACCGAAGCGCTCGAACGCACCGTCGACGATGCGAAAAAACTCGGCGTCGCCGAATTCGTCTGCCTCGGCGACATCGTCGGATACGGACCTTCTCCGGGAAAAACCGTCGCCGCCATACGCGCGCTCTGCAGCATCTCCATCGCCGGCAACCACGACGATGCCGTCTCCGGCCGGATCAAAACCGACGATTTCATCGACCTCGCACGCGAAGCCGTTCTCAGACACAAACACGAACTCAATTCGGGCGACATCGCATATCTCGCCGGTCTCCCTTGCAAAGCACGTTTCGCAGACGCGCTCGCCGTCCACGGCGATGCCATCGCCCCAGAGGAATTCCGCTATATCGAAACACCGGACGAAGCCGCGGAAAATTTCAATGCCGTCTCCGACCATATCATTTTCGCAGGCCACACGCACGAACCGGCCATATTCTATCTCGACGAAAACGGTACGACGAGATATTCTCCGCCGTGCGACTTCTCAATCGAAGACGCAAAACGATATATCGTAAACCCGGGGTCGATCGGATACCCGCGAGAAAAAGGCGGCAAATGCCTCTCGTCTTACGCCATATATGATACGACGGCCAAAACAATATCTTTCAGATTCATACCGTTTGCCGTATCCTCCGTGATGCAGCGCAGCCGCGCCCCGGTCCGCCATGCCGCAAAAACAGCCGCCGCCATTGCCGTATGCGCGGCAGTTGCGGCAGCTTCCGCGCTTCTTTTATTCACATCGCGCAAAGACATCTCCGCGACGCCCCGGAGACAAACGCCGGGAACGGCCGAACGGCCGACAGGCGGAGAGAATCGGCGCAATACCGAAATCGCCCGCAAGACAGTCGTCTTCAACGACTCTTCCAAAAAGAAATCCGTCCGTCCGAATCTCCTGGTGAACACGGAGAACTCCGATGCTGGAGTCCTTCTGAAAATAGAATGGAAAGACGGCAGCGGCAAAACGCTCGCGACATATCAGGACATCGTCAAAAAATCCATCAGACGGACGATTGCGGCGTCCGCCGCCGCGCGCACCGCCGCGAGCGCAGAACTTCATATCATCGATACCGGCAGCGGGAAAAAACCGAAAATCCTTGTTTTCAACCCTGTCGCGGCCGAATGACCACGGCAGACTACATCCCTAAAATCCCGTTGAGCCAATCAATACGGCCTGGCGGCATTTTCTCTCCGTTCATAAGCAAGACAAGATCGGCGACTATGCGGAACGTTTCATCGAGAACCGTATCTTTGCCGTCCATCATCATGCGGCGCGAACGGCGGCGACGGGATTTCCCGGGCTTTGCCGCATCCTTGGATTCGCCATCCTCCTTCCCGTCCGCCGCGACATCGTCGCCATCTCCGGAAAAATCGCCGTCTTCTGAATCCAAATCTTCGCTGACGGCCCGGTCGGCAGCCATCATCGCCTTGCGCGCTTCAATCTCGAGAGGGACCTCCTTCCTCTCGGATATCTCCTTCATCCTTTCGACCTTCTCGAGATGCTCCTTGAATGCCGGATCGACAGATGTCCGAGCGAGGCTTTTCGCCCGCAGCTCTTCAGCCTTGTCCGGAATGTTCCAGCATCTGGCATATTCGAGCCTGCGTATTCTGGAGAAAGGCAATGCATACATCAGCTTGTCTTCGCCGATATCGAGATGGTCGAGAAGAGACGGCAGATATATATCGCTCGCCACGCCATTGATCTGCGTCGAACGCCCGTTGATGCGGTAGAACCTCGCAGTGGTGATTTTCATCGATCCGTACTTCTCGGGCCCCATCCCCATAACCGTCTGCACCGTCCCCTTGCCGTGCGAACAACTGTCGCCGATGATGACGGCGCGCCCGGTATCGCGCAAATGCCCCGCCACGATTTCAGAAGCGGAAGCAGAAGCGCGGTCGATCATGACCGCCATGGGTTTCATGAAGGCGCACTCTCTCCTCGTCGGAAGCGTCAACGGCATCACCGCCCGCGTGTCGCGGATCTGCACGACAGGCCCGGACGGCACGAAAAGCTCCGAAAGACGCGCCGCCTCTTTCAGGCTGCCGCCGCCGTCGCCCCTTAGATCGAGCACGAGCGCATCCACGTCTCTGGCATTGAAATCGGCCAGATACGCGGCCACGTCGTCGGCGCAGCTCCTGTATCCCTTCTCGCCCGGCCGCTTGTCCATGGTGCCGTAAAATCCAGGCAGGCTAATATAGCCTATTTTCAGCTCGCGGCCGTCGACGCTCACGCGCTCGACACGGCCGGTCGCCGCCTGATCTTCGAGCTTTATCTCGTCGCGGACGAGCTCGACGGTCTTCTTGGACGTCCCCGTCGGATCTGTGCGCGGAACGAGCTCGAGCGTAACGCGAGTGCCCTTCTTCCCGCGGATCTTGCGGATGGTTTTTTTCATCGGCTGCCACATTATGTCTTCCATCTCGCCGTCGCCCTGCTTCACGCCGATTATCTTGTCGCCTTCCTCTATGCGCCCGTCCCTGTCGACAGGCCCGCCCGGCATTATCTCGACGATCTTCAGCGCCCCGTCCTCCATCTGCAGGACGGCGCCCACTCCGCAGAGCACGAGATTCATGCCCATGTCGAATTCTTCCTTTTCGACGGGAGACATGTAATCGGAATGCGGGTCGTACGCGCGGGAGACCGAAGAAAGATAATGCTGGAGTACTGCCTCTTCGTCAGGCTCGGTCAATATCGCGAGATACTGCGTATAGCGCTTGACGAGATTCGTCTTCGCCGTTTCAAGCGCGGCGGAACGGTCGAAGTCTTTCTTGTTTTTCTCCGCGTCGAGTTCTCCCGTGACGATCTGGACGAGAAGCTCGTTCTTTATCCGTTTGCGCCAATACTCCCGCGCAGACTCGCCGTCCTCGGGCCACATTGCATCCTTGCGGCGCGAAACATACGATTCGTCCGCGCTGAAATCCCATTCTCCGGAAACGACGAGATTCGTGGCATAGCCGATTCTCTCGCTGAGACGTTCGCAGTACAATGCGTAGACGTCGTATCCGAACGACACGTTTCCGGCCTTAAGCTCGTCGTCGAGAGCAGTATCCCTTTCGGCGAGGGCGTCAAGATCGCTTCTCAGAAAAACGGAGCGGTCGAAATCGTAATATGTCACGAGGTTCGTCCACGCCCGGCGCGAGATCTCGTCGTCGAAAGGCTGCTGAAGGACATGGTATCTCGGGAGCGCCGCGGCCAGCCGCCTGGCGATGCCGCCGTAGTAGTCGAGAGGTTTCACGCGCGCGTCGCCCTCTGCCGAAAAGACGGCTGCGAGCGAAAGAACCGCCGCAAAAAACAGAATCTTTTTTTTCATCTTGAGTTGTTCTCCATGAGGCTGGCGAGCCTCTCGACCTCTTCGTCGGAAAGAATCCTCCGCCCGCCGGAAAATCCCGGCACGAGCCCGGACGCATTCATTACGACCGCGCCCGAGACTTCGGCCATCTTCGGCCTGAAAGAACCCGACGCAAACGCGAGAACGGGAGTGACATCGCCATCCCAGCCGAGCCTCTTGAGCGCGCTCTTGACGAGTGCGGCCTCCTTCACCGCCTGCGCAACGGGCTGTCGCGTCGGCAGAGATCCGTCGACGAGCACGTATCCGTCGTCGACCGTCACCTCGCCCTGCCAGTTTTTCGTCTCGACGGAGAAAACTCCGGGCGGTCCCACGACCACATGGTCGACATGCGTCCCCATCGCAACGAAATCGTTGAAAACATGATATCCGTCGGGAAGCGTTTTCAAGATGCCCGACACTCTCTCTTCGCCGCGCGCCCCCTTGAAATAGCTTTCAATCCTGTGCAAAGCGCCGAAGAGCGCCGCGCCCGTCGCCGCCACGGAAACGGCAAAAAGAGCCGAACCCCACGCCGCGCTCGCGAAGAAGGCGACCGCCACCGAAAAGCCAGCCGCGGCGACACCCAGGAAAACAGGCCAGAGCCCCGTGACAGAGCCTTTCACTCTCGCCCATTCGCCGGCGATTCCGTGCACGACAGCCATGTCTCAACTCCTCCCCCGCTCATGCAGAAATGCGGAAATTTTCGCTGTGAGAGATTCTTCGTCAAGCCCGTACTCTTTTTCAAGCTCCGAAACCGGGCCGTGTTTCACAAATTCGTCGGGCCAGCCGAGCCTGAGACCGGCGCCGATCGCCTCGCCTAAACCGCCGGACACCGCTCCGTTCTCAAGGCTGATTATCTCCAATCCTTCTTTCTTCTGCTTCTCGAGAAGCGCGGCGTCGAAAGGCTTGATGTAGCGCGCATGGACCGCCACGGACGCCGTCTTTTCCGCGATGCGGCACGCTTTCGGATACCAATCGCCCGTGGCCCATATCGCCGCGCGCGGCGCGCCCCGAGATGGCGCCGACGGCGAGGATTCCGCGCGCAAAGGAGCCCTGCCCCGCGGATAGCGTATGACGCACGGCCCGCCGCGGTCTACCGCTTCTTCGAGCAAGACGGCGAGATCTTCGGCATCCTTCGGCTGCGCGATTGTCAGATTCGGAATGCATTTCAGCATGGGGATATCGTAAAGGCCCTGGTGCGTGACGCCGTCGGCCCCCACGACACCGGCTCTGTCGACGCATATCACGACAGGAAGAGACGCTATCGCCACGTCGTGCACAATCTGGTCCACCGCTCTCTGCAGAAATGTCGAATACACGGCGACGACCGGGCGCATGCCGCCCGCGGCGAGCCCGGCGGCAAACGCGACAAGATGCCCCTCGGCGATGCCGACATCGAAAAATCTGCCTGGAAATTCCTTTGCGAACCCGGCAAGTCCGGTTCCGTCAGGCATGCCGGCGGTGAGCGCGACAATACGGCTGTCGCGGCGGGCGAGAGACGACAGAGCCCGGCCGAAGACATCGCTCCACGTATCGGACGACGGCTGCACACGTTCCGACGCTGCGGCCTTGATGTCGAAGGGCCCCGTGCCGTGCCATGCTACAGGATCCTTCTCCGCGGGAGCGAAACCTTTGCCCTTCTTGGTGACGACATGAACGATGACGGAACGCCTGTCGTTTTTCGCCGCCTCGAACGCCGCTTTGAGAGCTGGCACGTCGTGTCCGTCGACCGGACCGAGATAGCGTATGCCGAGCTTTTCAAAAACTGCGTCGCCGAGGAAAAACGACTTTATGCGCGCCTTCACGGTATGGATTGCGCCGTAGAGGAACCCGAGCCCGATACGACGCGCCGCACGACGCGTCGCCTGCTTTATCCTGTTGTACCGCGCACCGGCGATTATGCGGCCGAGCAACCGTGAAACGCTCCCGGTCGCCTTCGATATCCCCATCGCATTGTCATTCAAGACGATAATGATCTTCGGCCCGCCGGCACAATTGTTGAGCGCTTCGAGGCTCGTGCCGTTCACTATGGACGCATCGCCCGTGACCGCCACAACTGAATGATTCCCGCCTTTCAGATCGCGTGCTGCGGCATACCCCTCCGCCACCGAAATCGCAACGCCCGCATGTCCTGAGACGGCGGCATCGGCCGGCGACTCCAGCGGATTGGGGAAGCCCGACAGCCCGCCGCTTTTTCTTATCGTGGCAAACAGGGCATCGCGGCCGGTGAGAATCTTCCACGCATACGCCTGATGGCCGACATCCCATACGATTCTGTCGCGGACGGGATCGAAAACATCGCAAAGAGCCATGCATATCTCCACCGCGCCAAGCGACGAGGCGAGATGCCCCCCGTTCTCTGCCACGGTTGACACTATTCTGTTTCTTATTTCTGCGGCCGTCACGGCGCTTTCTCCCGGTTGTTGCGCTCGAGCAGGCGGAGCGTTGTGCAATTCTGCCCGAACCGGTCAATCCTGACAAGCGGCGAATACCGCTCGCCGAGAATCCTCCAGAATTCCATCTGTTCTTCAAAGGGCCGGCGCCTGCACGAAGGCGGATCTATGGCAAAACTGTAATCGCTGAGAGCGGCGATACGGCACGGAGCCGATGAAAGGAGCTTGATCCATTCATCGTGCGACATGATGCTGAACGGCCCCATTTCCAGCCCGGCCGGAACTCTACGGTGAGCTTCCACGGCGAGATAGAGGTCTTGCGTGAGCAGGTCCGACCCGCCCGGATCTGCCGCCTCGACAAGAGCTGCGGCCTCTTTCAGGCGCGCCATGTCGCATTTATCCTTCTTCAGCGTCCAGAAAAGATCTTTTCCTTCGATGTGCCATTCTTCGAGGAGAGGCGAACCGAAAGAAACAGCCCACGAAAGGCCGAGCGCCAGCAAAACAGCCTTGCCGCGTCCGGCGCACGCCGCAGCGGCAAGCGCCGCGGCAACCGCCATCAGCGGCGTCTGGTAATCTTCATACGGATGCGGCGCGAGAAGCTGGGCCGCAAACACGGCCGTCGTCGTTAAAAAAGCGATGCGGAATTCAGCCGTTGCCGCCGCGCCGGAACGGAATACGCCCTTCTCCGAAAAACCGAGTCCGAAAAATACGAAGACTGGCAGATACCAGCGGACGAGGCGGCTTAAACTGCCGACGGTAAACACGGGATCGAACGCACCCTCGCGCGCGGCATGGTAGCCGAGCGCTTTGAAAAGCCCGGCGCGGGAAACTCCATCGGCAAGGAACGGCCCGTAGACGGCAAGAAGGACCGCGCCTGAAACGGCCGCGAAGAAAACGGCCCGCGAAAAAACGAGATGCCGCCCGAAGCCTGTCCTGCGGATATCGAGAACGAGAAGCGAAACGAACACGGCCGCCGGCGCAAGCGCGAAACTGAAGCGCGTCCCCGCAGCCAGCGCAAAAGACGCGGCGGCAAACGCAAGAGCAAGCCGCGACGCTCTCGAGAACGCTATCGAAAGAAAACAGAACCCCGTCGCATAGAAAAGAGCCACGAGAGCGTACGTTTTGGGAATCGCAGTATAATAGACATGGTAAAGGTTGGAGCCGAGAAGAAACGCGACGCATAGCGCCGCGACACGCCCGTGCGTTCCGCCGCGGACGAGGCGGAACGCGAAAAGCGCGGCAAGCGCCGTGGCAAGCGCACCGACGAGAGCCGTGAGAATTCTCGCGCCGGCCACGCCGAACGGCTCCCACAAAGGCGAAAAAGCAGCGTAGAAATACGCGGCGACAGGCCCCTGCGTGTAGAAAAAATCGCGATACGGCACTTCTCCGCGCGCGACAGAGAGCGCAGCATAAAGCCCCCAGCCTTCGTCCTGATTCAGGTTCCCCGTCCAGACGGCGGCCGACGCGAGAAAGACGAATGCGAAAAGCGCAAGGCTGAGGTATCGTTTCATCGAAGAGGCGTCAGCCGATCATCCCTCCGTTGACGGAGACGATCTGCCCCGTCACGTAGGAAGCATCCGGCGAAGCAAGCCACGCAACCGCGGCGGCGATGTCGTCGGCTGTGCCGAAGCGCTTGAGCGGGATCGTGTCCATATACGCCTTTTTGACGTCTTCAGGCAGAACATCGGTCATCTTCGACTGGATGAAACCCGGAGCCACCGCATTGCAGCGGATGTTGCGGCTGCCGAGTTCTTTCGCCGTTGTTTTCGTAAGCGCTATGACCCCGCCCTTGGATGCCGTGTAATTGGCCTGGCCGGCGTTGCCCATTATGCCGACGACGGAGGCGATATTTATGATCACGCCGCCTTTCTGAGTGCCGTCTGGAGCCTTGTTCTTCATCATCGGGCGCGAAACGGCGCGCGTGAAAAGGAAAGTCCCTTTGAGATTGACATTGAGAACGGCATCCCAGTCGTCGTCGCTCATGCGCATGAGAAGACCGTCCTTTGTTATGCCGGCGTTGTTCACCATTATGTCGATCGAGCCGAAATCGGCGATGACGGCTTTGACGCAGGCGTCCACTTCGGACGAGACTGCCACGTTGACGCCGTAGGCTTTGGCTTTTACGCCAAGGGCCTCCAGGCCGGCCACCGTCTCGGCGCACCATTCTTCCTTGAGATCGCACACCGCCACGTTTGCGCCTTCGGCCGCGAGCCTCTTTGCGATCGCCGCGCCTATGCCGCGGGCGGCGCCCGTCACGCATGCCGTCATTCCTTTGAGAGACGAATTCATATGTTCTTAGGTTCCTTGTATTTGTTTCTTTCGGGCATCGAGCCCTTTGTCATGCAAGAGCGGCGGCTGTCGCTTCGAGCGACGGCACATCGGCGACGTTGAGCGTTTCAAGCGCGGGGTCTATCTTTTTGACAAGCCCGGAAAGCACCTTGCCCGGCCCGAACTCCACGAATCTCCCAGCTCCGAGAGATTTGGCCGCTTCTACATCGGCCGCCCAGTTGGTCGTGCCCGTTACCTGCTCGAGCATCGCTGCCTTGATTGCGCCCGGATCGGACGAATGCGGCGCGCCCGTCACATTGGAAAGCACCGGAATCCGCGGAGTTTTGAACTCGACGGTATCGAGCACTCCGGCGAGTTTCTCCCTCGCGCTGGCCATGAAACGCGAATGGAACGCCCCGGCCGTAGCGAGCGGAATCGCGCGCTTGATGCCAAGCTCTTTCGCGACAACCGCCGCCGCCGCGACGCCTTCCTTCGAACCGGAAAGGACCTGCTGCTGGGCGGAATTGATATTGGCCACCGTGCAGCCCGTCTTCGTGCAGAGCTCGTCGAGCTGTTCCTTGGACGCGCCGACGATCGCAATCATCGCGCCTGGCGTCTCTTCGCACGCCTCCTGCATAAACCTGCCGCGCGACTCGAGCACCTTGAGCGTCGATTCGAAATCGAGCACGCCAGCCACGCAAAGAGCGCCCCATTCGCCGAGCGAAAGACCGGCGGCGCAGGCGAACTCGAGGCCAGGACGCTTTTTCGCGAGCGCCGTATACGCCGCATACGACGTCACGAATATGGCCGGCTGGCAGATGTTTGATTTTGTAAGTTCTTCCTGCGGACCGTTGAAACACACGCCTTTCAGATCGAACCCGAGCATTTCATTGGCTCTGTCGAAAAGAGCCTCTATTTCAGAATCGGCAGCCGCGAAATCGGCTCCCATGCCAGGGAACTGCGCTCCCTGTCCGGCGAACACACAACAATTCAACATCTATGATTGTTTCCTTTCTCAGAAATTGGCGTTGATCACGGGAAATATCGGCATCGCCCCGTCGCCGATTATGTTGAGAAGCCCTATCTGCACCCCTTGAAACGCGCAAGCAGCGTTGAACACGCCGAATTGAAGCCCGCGCCCCTTGCCGGGGACAACGTTCACCAGGCCTATCTGCGTGCCGAAAAGCCGCTCGCTGTAGTTGATCGCGCCGACGGTCCAGCCGTGGAACTCGTTGTCGTTCACGTTAACGCCGCCGAGTTCAAGGCCGTAGCATATGCCGCGATCCCAGTTGAGAAGCCCGGCCTGGAAACCGAAAAGCGCACTGTTGAAGTTTATGAGCGACATCTGCAACCCGGAGAAAGCGCTCTGGTTGTAGTTGATGATACCGGAAGCCTGCAAAGCCCACGTATAACCGTTTACCACGTTGCCGAGACATCCGAGCTGGATGCCGTACATATCGCCCTCCACCCAGTTGGCGGTGCAGGCGGAGACTCCGCGGAAGTCGTTCTGCGTCATGCCGACAAGCCCCAGGTCGACACCGCGCACGGAAAACGAACGCCCGTCGAAGATATTCAATCTCAGTCCGTACGTCTTCCAGTTGTTGAACGGGAACTGCACGGGATCTGCCACGGCAACCGTCAGCGGCGTGACCGGATGGTCGACATCGCCGTAAAAATCCTTGGCGAGCGCAACGGACGCGCAAGATACGGCGAGGACTGCGGCAAAAGCGGTTTTTTGCATTTACATGACCTTTCAGTTGTTATCGTCGTCGTCATCATCATCGTCATCGTCGTCGTCGTCGACCAGACACGATATCTGCGCAGATTTCTGAGCATCGGCGAACGAAATCGCCATGGCGACATTGACTATCATAGAGATGTTCTTCACTTCATCGGGCGAACACCTGAGAATGCCGCCGATTTTATCCCCGTCTATCCAATCGCATATGCCGATGCCGCCGTCGGAATCGGGCGGGAGCATCGCCGCAAACGCCTTGTGGGGAGTTGAAGCGAGATAAGCAGCGAGTGCTTCTTTTGTGAACGACCCGTACGACAATGCCGCAACTTCGTAAACCGTGCCTTTTTTTGCGGGGCTTTCGGGGAATATCTTCCCGTAGCGGGCCATCGGGGAAATGGCCGAGTCCTTCCCCGCGAAAGCAATGGCCGCTCTGAAACGCGGCCGATCATTGCGGGATTTACCGGCGCAGGCGACGGAATTCGTGGAACAGAACGCCTTGCAGCATTCCTCAAGGAACTTCTCGGATCCGGCATTGCATTTGAACGCTTTGCAATCCTTCGTGAGACAGGCGACGAGCGCCTTGATGTCTACCGTAAGAAGGCCGCAACCGTCCTTGTCCCCGAAAGAAAACACTTTCTCCTTTATGCCGTTCTTGGCGAGGAAACCGGCGAGGGTATCGAAAAAGGAGGCGATTTCCTTCACATCTGCGAATCCTGCAGAACACGCAACCGCGCCGAAAGCCGTCGCGGGAAGCGAAGCGAGCTCCGAAGACTCGATGCGGTCGGCCGGGAACTGCGCGATGAAGGAAGAACCTTTCTTGAAAGACATTTCATACCCGGTGTCAAGACCCGCATCGGAGACGGCGAGCGCGAACTCGATCGACTCCACCTCTCCTATAATCCGCTTGGCGGCCACAGCCAAGCCGTCGCCCGCAGCTCCGGATTCGCGGAGCGCCTCGTCGAAAGCCCGCTCGATCCCGGCCACTCCGTCGCGGAAAACAAAAATCTTCACGGCTCTGCCGCCCATCGGCGCCGTCAGACCGGCCGCATCCGCAAGAGCAGCCTTCGCAACATCGGCATCTTCCGATGCCGCGACATATGCGCCGTCCTTCGAAAAAACGACTTTCGCCTCGCCGTCGAACACATCGCTGTCAACGGTTATGACGCCGTCTTTATCTTTGGCGCCGGGGAAGTCCTTGAGAAACTCTTTTTTCGAACGCGGAGCTTTCTGCACCACGGCGAAATCGACATCGTCCTCGAAACCTTTCTTGCCCTTTTCGGCGAAAAAGACATATGAAGCCGCCGCACCGTCGGCGCCAGGCCCGAAAATCTTGACGTGGGGAAGATTGACGATAGATCCGGAAACGATAGCGGCGCCGAGAGGATTCCCGGTCATCTCGCCGAATTTGACGGATGCGGAAACAAGCGAGGCAGAATCGGCAACCTGAACGGCTGCGACCTTCTGTTTCGCTGCAAACGAAGGCATGGACAATGCGACGGCTATCGCAAACAATGCTGTTTTTTTCATTTATGCAAACCCTTTCTGTTGATTTTGTACTGTATTATACCAAAGGACTTTCGTCTTGTAAAGGTGGAATGCGCCCTGCCGGGCCGAAATCTCAGCATTGCACATTTCTGCGCCACACGGCCAGCCGGGTCTTGCCGTATTCCCGGTCTCGGACGAGCGTCCAGCCGGGCGGCTCCTCGGCCTTCTGTCTCAGAGCCGTTTCGGCGCAGAAGACGCCGCCCGGCTTTACCACGCCGCGGCCGGCGAGAAGATCGAGAAGTTCGCCATAGCCCTTTTCCTCGCCGAGCAGGTAGGGCGGATCCGCAAACGCAATGTCAAAGCCTTCCCCCGAATACGATGCGACATACCGGTATGCATCGGCGCGCACGACCGACGCGGCTTGCGCGCCGAGGGCGGCTATGTTCTTTCTGATCGTCTCCACATGCCGGCCGTCGCGCTCGACGAGAACCGCCGCCGCCGCGCCGCGCGAAACGGCTTCGAGCCCGACAGCGCCCGATCCCGCGAAAAGATCGAGGAAACGCGCCGATGCGACATCGTCGCGGAGCATAGAGAAAAGCGCCTGCCTTACTTTTTCCTGCGTAGGCCGCACCGCGGACGACCTCGGGACGAGAACGACCCGCCCGCCATATATGCCGCCGGCTATCCTCATCTCCTGTATTCCGCCGATGAATCCGCCGTTTCCCAGACTCTGACGGAAGAAACGCCGGAAATCTTCTTTTCCAGCTCGTCGAAGAACAATCTGGCGAGATTTTCGGCCGTGGACCTGAACGGGATCGGCGCCGTCTTCATGCCGTTTTTCTCCACGACCGCCGCGATTTCCATCTCGCCTGGCGACGAAGTGTTGTATATGAACGCATGGTCGAATCTGTCGCACACCGTCTCGACGGCTATGCGCTTGAGTTCTTTGAAATCCATGACCATGTCGCCGTCCATGGTGTCCGGCCGGGAAACGGCCACGTCGACCCTGTAGGTGTGGCCGTGGAGGTTTTTGCAGAGCCCTTTGTGGTTTGTAAGTATGTGCGCCGCGTCGAAACGGACGCTTTTAACGACTGTCGTCATAAGATAGCCTTTCTCAAGAAACCGCCTCGAGGAATTTTGCGGGCGGCGGACACGGGCGGAACGTCTTCAAATCGACGAAGGCGTGTCTGGTGAATCCCCTGACGAGAACCTTGTCTTCGCCCTTCCTGCGTATCTCGCAGGCGATTTCCGTCCTTACGCCTTTCATCGACTGGACAAAGGCCGTTATTTCGAGCACGTCATCGTACTTCGCGCTTGCCCGGTAGTCGGCCTCGGCGTGCGTGACGGGCAGTGCGATACCGTCGGCTTCGCACTCCTTGTACGAATAGCCGCACGATCTCATCAGCTCGTTTCTCGCGCGCTCGAACATGGCGAAATAGTTTGCATAATACACTACGCCCATCATGTCGGTGTCTGCATAAGGGACCCGGTATTCGATCGTTATCTTCTTCATATATCGCCTTCTTTCCCGCAATCGCGATCGATGATTGCGGCTACAGGGCCGAATGTCCGCCTGTGTTCTGGACACGGCCCGAGCTTCGCCACCGCCTCCATGTGCGCTTTTGTGGGATAGCCTTTGTGTCGCGCGAATCCGTAGCCCGGATAAAGCGCATCCATCTTTTCGCATTCCGCGTCCCTCGCCGTCTTCGCGAGAATGGAAGCCGCCGCCACGAGAACCGACTTGGAATCGCCCTTGACGAGGTTTTTCGACGGGACCGGCAGCCCTTTGACGGGAAGACCGTCGACAAGAATCGAAAAATCAGCGGCCGGCGCTTTGCGCATCACGGCCTCGGCCGCGCGGCGCATGGCAAGATGCGTGGCATTGAGAATGTTGAGCTCGTCTATCTCGGCCGCGCTCGCGCTCGCTACGGCCCATATGCAGCCGTCGGCGGAACGTATCGCCTCCGCAAGACGCTCCCTCCTGGCGGGAGAAAGCTTTTTGGAGTCGTCCACACCCTTCCAAGACCCGGCGAGAAGCTCGTCTGCAAGGTCGGGATCGACACTCACCGCGGCAGCGAACACGCCGCCAGCGAGAGGGCCGCGGCCGGCCTCGTCGATACCAATTACAGGCCCGTCGAAAAGGCGCTCATATCGAGTCGATACAGCCATGCGTTTCAGAGATGTTCTTTCTCGTTTCCCATACTTGACATATTATATCATATTTCGCCGCAGCGCGTTGCGCGAAGGCGGACAAGGCGGCGGCGATTCCAACTGCAACACTTCTTGTTTTCATGGCACAGGAAAAGGATTTTCTTTGCGTCGGTCTGCACCGTTTCAGCTCCTTCCATTTTTTGTTTTTGGACAGGATTCACAGGATTGACAGGATTAAGACCATACCCGTTATCCATTATCCTGTCAATCATGTTAATTCTGTCTAAAAACTTCCTCGACTCACCCTGCACGACCACCATCTGGGCATGCCTTTCGTCTGAAACACCGCGCGACGAAAGCGCCGCTCACGTTGTGCCAGACGCTGAAAATCGCGCCCGGAACGGCGGCCATCGGATAGGCCGCGAAATGCACGGCGGCGAGACTTGCGGCGAGGCCGGAGTTCTGCATGCCAACCTCGATGCAGAGAGCCCTGCGCTTCGGCTCCGCAAGACGCATCGCGGCGGCAATCAGATAGCCGAGCGCAAGGCCGCAGACATTGTGCAGGATGACGACGACGAATATCGTGGCTCCTCCGGCAAGAAGCCGCTTTGCGTTCGCGGCGACGACGAGCGCGATGATGACCGCGATGGCGACGGAAGACACGGTCGGCATGAAGCGGACCGCGCGTGCCGTCGCCTTCGGGAAGAAGCGCTTTGCGGCGAACCCCAGAAGAATCGGCATGATCACGACCCATAGAATGCCTACGAACATCCCGAGCGTATTCACATGAACCGTCTTGCCGGCGAGAAGCAGCGTCAAGACAGGCGTCAGGAACGGCGCAAGAAGCGTCGACACTCCGGTCATGCCCACAGAAAGCGCAAGGTCGCCCTTTGCGAGATAGGTAATGACATTCGAGGCCGTACCTCCTGGACAGCACCCGACGAGCACCACGCCCACCGTAAGCGCCTCGTCCAGCCCGAAGAGCCGCGAGAGCGCCCAGGCGAGCGCAGGCATTACGGTGAATTGCGCCGCGCACCCGATAGCGATGTCCCGGGGACGGCTGAACACAACTTTGAAATCCTCAAGCTTTGTTGCAAGCCCCATGCCGAACATGACGATGCCGAGAAGGATGCTTATGAGTGTTCCCGGAGAAGCGAACAGGGAAGAAATCATGTTGACCTCCGCTATTCCATGAGCTGCGGCGTCTGGCGGGAGAGGTGCCACTGCACGAGCGGACGGAGAGAGTCGAAACCGAAAGTCTCCTCGCGCGTCCACTTCGCGAGAAACGCGGCAAGCCACGAGGCTTCGCCCGTGCCGCCGCCGAAGCCGGAATCTCGCGAAATCCATTCCTCGAATTTCTCGCGCAGCTTTTTCTGCACGCGGACGCTACGGGACATCCAGCAGGCCATGAAAAGCCCGTCGCGGCCGTCCTCGGGAACGATGTCGAGAAGACGGCGTATCTGTGCATCCGCGCCCTTGACCGATCCGAGATAGGCAAGAAGCAGCCCGTTGCCTGTATACGAACCCCAGTCGGTCTTCGCTACGATGCGCCCCATTCTGCCGCGCACAAGCGCGCCTCTCTCCGCAAGAAGACGCGCGAGTTGCAGCGAAAGTCCAAATTGGTAGAGAGCGCGGAAATCGATGAAACTCTCGAGAAGAAACTTCGCCTCTTCGTCGTCGAGACCGCCGAAGATGTAGGGCGAATCGATCCATGTCAGCGCATCGATGCATATCGTCGCGCAGCCGCCGGACCTGTCGCACGCCGGACGGCCGAAACCGGCCGAAGACGCCGCCTTGCCGACGATGTGCAGAGCGCGGCGCACAAGCATCTCGTCAGGTTCGCTCTTGGCGTCTTTCGGCGCGGACAGCCGCACGTCGAAGAAATCAGACCCCTCGTGCGCAAGCAGCGAAATCTTGTTGTCGAGGCCTCCGCCGTAGCCGGTGAGATCTCCGTTCGCGCCGACGACGCGGTGGCACGGAATGACGATGCAGATCGGATTCCACCCCACCGCTCCGCCTACGGCGCGCGCCGACACTTTGCCGCCGCGCTTCTTCGCGACGGCCTTCGCGATGTCGCCGTACGACACCGTAGCGCCGTACGGGATTTTCAGGAGTTCGTCTACGACGGCGAGGCGGAAAGGCGTCGCGTCATCGATGCGGTACTTGGGCGTGAAGCCGGGCGAGCGCCCCGCGAAATATTCGTCGAGCCATCGGCACGTGTCCGTGAAAACGGGAAGTTCGCGTCTTTCGCATCCGCGCTTCGGCCTCCAATCGTCGCGCGAGCCCTTGAACCACAGCCCGGTAAGCGCTTCGCCGTCGGAACTCATGACGATGTCGGCGAATCCGTCGGGAGTCGCATACGTCCATATTTTCGCGAGAACCGCCATCGTGTTTCCTTTCCGTCAAGAACGATATATACTTTAAAACCGGTTGCGACGCTATTCTACCACATCGTCTTCCTGTTGTCAAACCGCCCGCCGGCGGCGCAGACGAAATTTTAAAGTTTTGCACGCCGCCGCTGAAAAATTCCTCTCAATTATGATATAATACGAAGCATGAACAACGACAACACCATCCAGTCGGAACAAGGACCGATCCCTTCGAGCGCCGTGAGCATCTACGGCGGAGCGGATGCAATGGACGATTTCCCCGTCCTCAAAGCGTTCCAGCAATATATCGACGCGGAACAGGCGAAAGCCCAAAAGCGCATGACGACTCTCTGCATCCTTTTCGCGATCGTTCTCGCCGCCGTGATCGGCGTCTTTCTACTTCTTCTTGCGAACGTGTCCCAGAGAAACGCGACGCTGAACGACAGGCTTATCGAATACGTGATGAGCGGCAGAGCGCAGGCCGCCGATTCCAGGCAGGACAGCGCCGCGAACGTCAAAGAACTGAAAGAGAATATCGAGGAAATGAAGCGGCAGCTCGCGGAAGAGCAGCGCAAAACAGCGGAAAAGCAGAACGAGCTCTTCGCCCGCCAGGCGAAAGCTCTTGAAGAGCGCGCGGCGCTTCTCGATGCCAAAAGCAGGCAGGACGCTGAAAACGAGAAAATCGCTCTTGAAAAGAAAAACAAAGCCGCGTCGGAAAAAATAAAAAAGGCCGCCGCTCTTCTCGCTGAAGAAAAGAAAAAGATAGACGGCGAGAAAGAACTTCTCCGCAAACGCGAGGCCGAACTCAAGCGCCAGAAAGCGGCTCTCGAAAGCCGCGCCGCGGCAGCGCGCAAACCGTCTCCGAAGCCGGCTACTCAAAAAACGGCAGCCCCGCGTCCCGCCGCGAGCGCCCCGAAAACGTACTTCGACGAAGAAACGCTCGATCTCGACAGCGCTCTCGACAACATGAAAATCGAACTTGACGGCGGCGACAAAATCGACTGGTCGATAGACTGAACCGGCCGACGGCCTGCGCTGCGGCAAAACGATGCGGCTCCCGGGATCGCCCGGGAGCCGCACTGTTTACAACAACTTTCTTTCAACAACTACGGGAGGAGCCTCGCATCAGAAGCTGGCCGTGAGCGCGAGGCCGCAGACGATGTTCCACGACGAGGCGCTCGATTCGGTCCTGCCGCGGGCATCGGCATTGTGCCAGCGGGCGCCGTCGCGCATGTTCCCGTCGAAGAGATAATCGTAGTAGGCCACATATCCGCCGAGTTTGAGATAGTCGGTGATCGTCCACTCGACATCGCACTTGACCGTCGTGTCCATGAGACCGGCGTGGCGGAGTTTGTCGGAATCGTCAGGATCCTCGCCGAGGCAGGGGCGTTTGTAGAAATATCCTGCCGCACGCTGCTTGTTGCCGAAGCCCTGCCCGATCGCCGGACGGACGGTGAGCACCTGATTCTCTTCGTCGCCGACGAGCGTGAAGGTGTGGCCGATTTCGAAATTCACATACGTGCCGTCGTCGGCCATGAGATCGCGTTCGAACGCGAGGGTCGGCTCGAGCCAGAGATCGCCGAGCGAAAGTTCGAGATTGAGATACTGCGTATCGCCGACTTCGTACTTGCCGGTGTCCTCGTCGTAATAACGGCGCGGGATGAACTCGTAGATGTAATTGAAATCAACCGACAGTCTACCGAGGGCTTCGCACAGCTCGAAGTCGTGAGCGATGCCCACCGTCGCGTCGAGCGTCGAATATTTCCCTTTGCGCCCGCCGTTGCCGCGCGAGACGTCATATATGGCGGACACGCCGAAATACACCCAGTCGAAGAACGTGATCGTCGCGGCCGGCGTGAAGATCGGGTCCTTGCCGTCGATCACGCCGTACGTCATGTACTTCGAATCGAACGCAAGCGAAAACTCGGCGGAAACTATCGGCGTTTCGTTGAACGAAATGCCTTCGCCGGGCGTGTACGCGATGCCGGAAGCGGCCGACTCGGCGTTCTCGCTCTCGCATTTGCAGTTGTCCTTCTCGCATTTGCAGCCGTCCTTGCAGTTGCAGGGCGCAGCCGCGGCGGCGACGGAGAAAACCCCCGCAAGCGCCATGGTTATCATTTTTGCTGTCATTTTTATTGTTCCTTTCTGTTGCTTGAATGAAAACATGCCGTCATTTGCAGCAGCCGCACGATCCCTTGCATCCGCAGGACGTGCCGCCGCACTCGCAGGGAGCGCCCTTCTTCAGATTGCGCCACACGGCGAGCGCTGCCGCGGCGAGAACGACGACGATTACGGCGATAGACGAAACAGACATTGCGGGCTCCTCCTACGCTTTCGATTTTCTCGTCACGGCCCAGATGCAGAAGATATCCGCGGCGATCGCGACGACGGTCCAGACTCCGAACACTCCGCCGGAGAAAAGCATGCCGAGCTGGTAGACGCTGAGCGCGAGCACGTATCCGACGAAAAGCTGGAAGCCTACGGCGAACCACCCCCACGCTTTCGATCCCATCTCGCGGAACGTCACGGCTATGGCGACCATGCACGGCGGGACGAAGAGGTTGAAGAGCATGAACGAGAACGCCGCGAGAAGCGGGAACTTGCTCATCGAACCGAAGAGCGACTGTATCTGCGCGGCGGTCGAAGCGCCGTCCATTCCGGCTGCCACAAGGCCAAGCGTGGCCGTCGCCTGCTCTTTTGCGATTTCGGCCGAAACCGTGGCCGCCGCACCCTGCCACGTGCCGAACCCGAGAGGCGCGAAAAGCCAGGCGATGGCGCTGCCGAGATCGTGGAGAATCGACTTCTCGATCTCTTCATCGGCCAGAACGTTGAACGACCAGTCGAAGTGCATTATGAACCAGAGAAACACGCACGCGGGGAATATCACGAGGCCGGCCTTGAGCATATATCCCTTGACGCGGTTCCACGTGTGGCGCCACACGCCGGAAAGCGTCGGCATATGGTATGCGGGAAGCTCCATAACGAAAGGCGCCGCATCGCCCGCGAACATACGCGTCTTCTTGAGCGCGATGCCGCCCAGGACTATTATGGCGATTCCGATTACATCCATAAGAGGAGCGACATACCACATCTCGCGGAAGAAGACGGCCGCAAACATGGCTATTATCACCGTCTTGGCCCCGCAAGGTATGAACGTCGCGAGAATTATCGTCATGCGCTGGTCGCGGCGGTTCTCTATGGCTCTCGCCGCCATCACCGCCGGCACCCCGCACCCTTTGCCGACTATCATCGGTATGAAGGACTTGCCCGAAAGACCGAAACGCCTGAAGATGCGGTCCATGATGAACGCCACGCGGGCCATATAGCCGCAGTCTTCGAGAAACGCGAGGAAGAGGAACACCACGAATATCACTGGCACGAACCCGAGGACCGTGGCGACGCCGCCCCATGCTCCGTCGTTGACGAGAGATGCGACAGTCTCGCCGACGCCGAGCTTTTCAAGCCCTGTCGCGATAAGCGCTCCTATGCCCGGCACCCACACGCCGAAATCGGAAGGATCCGGCTCGGGGAAAGCCTTTGACGCTTTGTAGGCGGCGTAGTCGCACGTCCACCTGCGCTCCTTGCCGTCGTCGTCGACGACTGTTTCGCCGGTTTCTTCGTCTTCGAGAGAAGCTTCAGCCTTCACCGACGCCGCGATGCGCTCGTCGAGCTCTCCTTCGGCTTTTTCTATCGGCTCGAAACCTTCTTTGCCTTTGTTGGCCTCGTTGAACGCCTCCACGTAGGCGCCTTCCCACGCTTCGATGTTCTTCGCATGCGGAGCATACGCTTCCTGCGCGGCTTCCCAGTCCATATTCTTGTAGGGGCCGTCGGCCGAGCTTTCGTGCGTCGTGAAAGGAACATGCCATCCATCGGTCCCGAGGAGGCCGTCGTTCGCCCAGTCGGTGAGAACCGTGCCGGGGCCGTTGTCGGAAACGGCGAGGAACCACATGGCGCAAAGCGAGAGAATGAAAACCGGAATTGCGAGAATGCGGTTTGTGACGATGCGGTCGATTCTGTCGGAGACCGAGACCTTGTTCTTCCTCGCCTCGCTCTTCGCGAGCGCCTTCGACATGAGAGACTGTATGAACTCGTATCGCTGGCCGGTTATTATCGATTCGGCATCGTCGTCGAGTTCCTTCTCGCAATCGCGGATGTGCTCCTCGAGATGCTTCATGAGGCCGACGCCGATATCGAGATTCTTGATGATATCGCGGTCGCGCTCGAAAATCTTGATCGCGTACCAGCGTATCGAATCTTTCGGCACCTTCCCCTGTATGGATTCTTCAATGTGCGCAAGCGCGTGCTCTACAGATCCGGTGAAGACGTGCGGGACCTCCCCCTTGCGCCCCGTTTCGGCAAGCGAAAGCGCCTTTCGCGCAGCCTCGAGGCCACCCTCTTTTTTCAAGGCCGATATTCCGACCACCTCGCATCCGAGAGCCTTGCCGATTCTTGCGAAATCGATCTTGTCGCCGTTTTTCTTTACGACGTCCATCATGTTTACGGCCAGCACCATCGGGATGCCGAGTTCCGCGAGCTGCGTGGAAAGATAGAGGTTGCGCTCGATGTTCGTGCCGTCGACAATGTTCAAAATCGCGTCAGGACGCTCTTCGACGAGAAACTTCCTCGACACTTTTTCTTCGAGCGAGTACGGCGAAAGCGAATATATGCCGGGGAGGTCCTGTATGACGACATCCTTCGTTCCTTCGAGAATGCCGTCTTTTTTCTCAACGGTCACGCCCGGCCAGTTTCCGACATACTGGCTCGAGCCGGTAAGAGCGTTGAAAAGCGTCGTTTTGCCCGAATTCGGGTTGCCCGCAAGGGCGATTTTCACTGACATGCCCTGTTCCTTTCTCAGTTCTGGATGTCGACTTCTATGTTGAGCGCCTCTTCTTTGCGAAGCGAAAGTTCATAGCCTCGCACCGTGATCTCTATGGGATCGCCGAGGGGGGCCACTTTGCGAACCGCGACGGAAGCGCCCTTCGTAAGCCCCATGTCCATTATACGCCGCTTGACGGCGCCTTCGCCGCGTATCGCCGAAATCCTTCCGGACCGTCCGGGCTGAATTTTATCGAGTGTCATCTTTTCGCTGTCCTTTCCGTATTGAAACATCAAAGCGGCTCGACCATCAGTTTGTTCGCGAGCTCCGCGTTGAGAGCAAGGCGACTTTCGTGTATGCCGACAATCATGTTGCCGCCGTCGGACTGCACGATGCTGACGACGACGCCCGGGACGAAACCCAGCGCGCCGAGATGCTTTTTCGCATCCTCGGCTCCCGTAACGGCCACGACTCTTGCTTTCGCGCCGGGCTTGATCATCGATAGCGGCATGTTTACAACCTTTCCTTCTTCTGCCAAAATTCCAATTAGCCACGAATCACTTCGTTAGTCTTGGCTAAGATGTCGCGTATTATACCATAATTAGCCATGGTTAATCAATAGGAAAAATAAAAAAAATCACCGGCCGGGACGGGGCGCGGCGTACGGGATCGTGACGGTGTCGGGACGGTTTATCTCGCCGGCCGAACCGGACACGCCGCGGCGGGAATGCACCCATACCGACTTCGTGTATCCGGCGCGGTCGATATAGTTGTGCTTTAACACCCAAAGCGCCCTCTTGTCGTCGAAATCGCCGTCGACGAGAATGTGAAGCGTCTTTTCCCTGTCGTAGCCGGCCTTGTCGAGAAGCTCGGGGATCTCTTCGGGGAGAGCCGGGCGGTCCCGGAAAAGAAGGCCGTTGCGCGTGACGCGCACAGGCGCCGAAACGGCTGTCGAAACAGGCGGCCCCTCGATGGGAACTATGCATCCGCATACAGACAGCAGCGCCATGTACGCCGCTGTCCCGGCTATAATGCCCACGAGCGGATTTTTGGAAAGGAAATACGCTCCGGCGGTTACAGCCGCCGCGGCATACGGCCAAGGGGTCTTCCATTCCAGCCCGGAAAACGAATAAACGATAAGCAATCCTATCATCACCGGAGAGATGTATCTGTCGATGCGCCTGAGCCATGCCGGAGCCGACGCACGGGAACCGAAAATCAGAAACGGCAGAGCCCGGAGAAAATACGTGACGGCCCATCCGGCGGCTATGGCAAGGAGGACGTAAACGTTTCTGTCGAGAGAATTTTCCATTTCAACAGGCTCTCACGTCATCCGCGCCGCCGCGCACGTGCGAAGATGAAGCGTTTCTGGACCACGTAGCTTGCAACGAAAAGAAACGTCTCGACGGCTATTTTCACTATCGTGATGGGCATGCCAGTCACGTCGAAGGCCGCGCTGAGCGCTTCGGTAAACAGATAGCTCAGCGCCCCTATCGCGACAACGAGCGCCCAGTACCCGGCGTAGCCGCGCTTGCCCGAACGCTCCCTGAACACGATATAGCGGTTGAATGCAAAATTGAAATTGGACGAGACGAGACGAGCGAGCGAAAGCGCTATGAGGATGTCGTATCTGCGCAGCGTCGGCGCAGAATCGAGCATTGCGATAGCCGCAAGGAACACGAGATTGTCGATGAGGAAACTCAGCACGGAAGAGAGGCAGAACTTGAAAAGCGAACGGTATATTCTGACGGTATCGAGAAGAGGGTCGAAATGGCTCGTTTTGTTTTCTTCGATATAGACCGTTTCGATCGGTATCTGGACGGGCCGCTGCGGATGACGCCTCGCGTCGGCGAGCATCGCCATCTCGTATTCGTACCTTTCGCCGGGGATGTCGAGCATTCTCGGCACCATCGCGGCGGGGATGCCCCTGAGCCCCGTCTGCGTGTCGCGGATCATCAGGTGCGTCATCGCGAAGAAAAACCACCGCGTCCAGAAATTGCCGAACCTGCTCCTCAGCGGAACCTTTCCTTTGAAATCCCTTACGCCGAGCACAAGCCCCTCGCGCCCCGGACCGAGCGCGGACGCTATCTTGGCGATATCCTCAGGCTTGTGCTGGCCGTCGGCATCGGCCGTCACCACGTCATATCCGCGCGGAATCGCAGCAAGCCCCGTCTTGAGCGCCGCCCCCTTGCCGCGGTTTTCTGCATGTCGCAAGAAAAGCCCGACCTTTTTCTCGGCCTCGGCAAGGACGTCGAGCCCCTTCTCCGAACCATCGTCCACCACGACGACAAGACCGAACATTCCGTCGAGCTCGTCGATAAGAGAAAGCAGTTTCCCGTCCGGGTTGTATGCCGGAACGAGAACGGCCACAGAGCCGAATCGTGCATTCTCCGCCATATTTCTCCTATTCGCCCTGTTGCTTCGCCCTCTCGAGCAGATTGACAAAGGAGACATGCCTGTAGAGGAAAAGATCTCTCATCACGGCTTCGGGCAGAAAAGACAAGCCCGCCCTGTGCATTTCGGAAGCGAACGAGCTGTAAGACTGGCTGTCTTTCATTATGGACGGCAGCTGCGCGACGAGATACTTCGCCATTCTCATGTTGCCCGTCTGCACTTTGTAACGCGTCCCGAAGAAAAGATAACCGCCGGCTCTGAGACGGCTGTCGCACTTCATTCTGTAATCGTTTATCTTTTCGACAAGCGCGTCCGTCGAAGGGTTCGCGATGAATTCACCGTCGAAAACGTATTCCTTCTCCTGGCGGCGCGGCGGATTTTTCGCGACAGGCCGCGATGTTTCGCTTTTTTTCATCTGGACGTCCGGCGCGGAGGACTGCTTCGCCGCGCCCTGTCTTTCCTCTCCCGACGCGGGGGCGGCCACTGCGCCGTCGTCGAACAGTTCTTCGAGAGAAACGGCGCCTCTTGCCGGCGCGGCGGACGGCTGCCGGGCCGGCGTCGCGTCCTCCTCCGCCGCGGCGGACGTTTCATCGGCCGTTTTTTCTTCCCGGCTCTCTTCCTCCGGCACTACTTCCCTGAAACCCTTCTGGGTTTTGGCGAACTCCACCCACGGCACCATCTGCCGCGTCACCTGTATGCCGTTGATCCTTATTACGTTGCCGTAACGCTCGACGACATACGGCGGCGGAACATATCTGCCGTTTATGAAAACATAGCCGGAGCTGAACGCCTGGCCTTTGGTTATCTTGAGCGCGCGGACTGCAGCATCCGGCGGCTTTGGAAAAATGCCGCGCCAGACCTGTCTCTGCCGCGGCGCGGCGCCGGCCGCGCCGGCGCCGGGGACGGAAGCCGCCGCGGAGAACGCCGTCAGCGCCGCGCATAAAATAAAAGATCCCGCTCTGCCGTAACGCGAAGCCCCCGGAACCCGTCGTTCCAAATTCAGGGCCGAAGCCCCGTCTATAGATGTCGGTCGAAGAAATCTCCGCTTAATCCGCGTGCAGAACAGGACCCACGTCATTCAACCCTCCCTGACTTCGACGCCGGGAATCGCTTTGAGCGCGGCGACAACCCTGGCGAACGATTCCGCCACCTCGGCATCGGTCAAAGTCCTCTCCGGCGAGCGGAATTCGAGCGTATACGCGAGCGAGCGCACGCCGGGGGCGGCGCCTTTGGGTTTGAAAACATCGAACAGCGAAGTCTTTACAAGGTACTTCGCGCCGCTTTTCGCGATCGCGGCGACTATTGTCGCGTTGACGACAGAAGCGTCGTTCACGACAAGCGCGACGTCGCGGCGGACAAGAGGATACTGCGGGGGCGCGGAAACGCGCCCGACCGCGTCGAAACGCTTGAGAAGCGGCTTGATCTCCATTTCGCAGACGACCATCTGCGTGGTCATGCGGTAGGGGTGGCGGTGTTTCTTGGACACCGCGCCGAGCATGCCGATCTTCCTGCCGTTCAGGACAACCGCGAGAGCCGCGCCGTTTTCGAACGGCTGGGCGTCCTCGGCTCTAAACTCCGTCTTCCCGGCTTTGAGCCGCCCGAGAAGCGTCTCGACCGCCCCTTTCATCCAAAGGACGGCCTCTTCCTCCGAAAGCGCGGCGCGCCTGGAAAGAAGCCCGCGCGCGACAGGCCCGGCGAAACCGAGACATACGCGGCCGGATTCGACAGGCGCGGAGTCGGAACGCAGATACGCCTTGCCGATCTCGAAGAGCATCACGCTTTCGATCTGGCGCGCGAAATTGCGGCCGAGACTCGCGACCATCTGCGGAACGAGAGAATCGCGCATCACGGAATAGTCGGCCGAAACGGGATCGGGAATGGCAAGGCGCGCCGCCTTGTCGCCGGCGCCGATCTGGTCGAGCTCGCGCGAAGAAAGGAACGAATAATGCATCGCCTCGGTAAAGCCGAGAGAGAGGCAGAGGCTGCGCAATTTCGCCGTGGCGCGGAAAGGAGTCTCGTCGAGCGACGACACTGAAGGCGCCGACGGCATCGTGTCAGGGATGTTGTCAAGCCCGTACAGCCGCGCGACCTCCTCGACGAGATCGGCTTCGAGCGAAAGATCCCACCGCCACGGCGGTATGCCGAACGACACCGATTCCGCCGCGGCGTAAGGGCCTTCGCAACGCGGCTCGAGACCGAGACTCCTGAGAATCCCGACCATCGTATCGTTGTCCACCGGAATGCCGATAAGCTTGCGCGCGCGATCGAAATCGAGAGCCACGTCGGGATTGAGCGGCTTGACGCGGTTGTCGATGTCGATCGACGAAGAAGCGACCTTGGCCTTGGCGTATTTGACATAGAGATGCGCCGCGCGCCGGCTCGCGAAATCAGCGAGATCCTTGCCGACGCCCCTGATGTAGCGGTAGCTCGATTCGGAGGAAAGGCCGAGCGCCGTCGACGTCTCCTTGATCGAGGCGGGATCGAACAAAGCCGACTCCAGCGCGACGGAGGTCGTGCCTTCGCGTATCTCGCTGTCGGCGCCGCCCATCACGCCGGCGACGGCGTTGGGAGACTTGGCGTCGCAGATGACGAGCATCGACGGGGAAAGCTTGCGATCCTGTCCGTCGAGAGTCTTTATCGTTTCGCCGCTCGCCGCGCACCTGACGACTATTTCACGTCCTTCGAGGCGCGTGTGGTCGAACGCATGGAGAGGCTGCCCGAGCTCGAGCATCACGTAATTCGTTATGTCGACGACGATCCCGAGCGAGCGCACCCCGCAAAGCTCGAGCCTCTTTGCGATGATTTCCGGCGACGGGGCGTCTTCGACGTGCGTGAGAACGCGCGCCGTGTAACGCGGGCACTTGACGGGATCTTCCACCCGCACCTTCAGCTCGCTGTTCACGTCCACCGGCTCTTCGGGGAAGTCCACCGCAGGGGTTTTCACCTCGCGCGAAAGAATGGCCCCGAACTCGCGCGCTATGCCGACGACGCTGAGCGCGTCGGGCCTGTTCCACGTGACTTCGATGTCGAAAACCACCTCCGGCTTCTCGCCGCCGACGACGTCTCTCAGAAACGCGCCGGGAACCACCGATGGATCGAGTTCCATTATGCCGGAATGGTCTCCGCCCGGGAGCTTGAGCTCTTTGGAGCTGCAAAGCATGCCGAACGATTCCACGCCGCGGAGCTTGCCCTTCTTTATCTTGAAGCCTCCGTCGGGCACGACGGCCCCGATTTTTGCGAGAGCCGTCTTGAGCCCTTTCCTCGCGTTGGGGGCGCCGCACACGATCTGCAGAACGTCTTTGCCGTCGAAGACCTTGCACACGTGGAGATGGTCGCTGTCGGGGTGCATCTCGCACTCGACGATCTCCGCCGCCACGAACTCGTCGGCGAGCGGCGCGGCGCCGACTGTTTCGATGCTCTCGACCTGCAGCCCGGCGCGCGTAAGCTTTTCGGCCAGTTCGCGCGGGTCGATATCGTCGATCTTTACAAATTCATTCAGCCAGCTCAGGGGTATCTTCATCTTTCAGGACCTCTTTGTCTTCTTTCTCCTCGGCCTTTTCCGCCGCCGGACCGGGCTCGTCGGTCCCGTCCGCGGGGCGTATCGTTTTGTTCTGCCACTGCGGGCCGTACTTCGGATGCTGCTCCACTTCGGAATACACGCCGTTGGAAAACGCCACGACATGCCCCGTCGACACGAGCCAGTCGAGATGTTTGGCCGTTTCAGCGTCCGGCGCTATCGCGTTTCTGGCGCGGCACGGATGACTGGCGATGTATCTTGCGACGCCGGCGAGCTCGGGTATGGCGTGCGCCGCGTCGAAAACCTTGTATTCCACGCTCGTGACAAATTCCTGCCCGTGGTTGTCGTTGACCCTGAAGAAACGGAGATTCTTGTGATGGAACGCCCCTCTGAGCGCAAAACACATCTCGGCCGGAGCACGGCGCTCGGCCTCGAGTTTCGCGGCGGCCGCCCTTCTCAGATCGCCCCACCTGCTCGCGAGGGCAGAAGATGCCGGCACCATGAGAGTCTTCGGCGATGCGACAAGCTCGCGCATAATCGTGCGGCGGAAACGCGCCTCTGCCTCGATGCGCGAAAGCGTTTCGCCTTCGGCCGCGCCCTTTTCGACGTAAACCGTTTTCTTGGAAGCGCTCTTGCGCCACTCTTCAATGGCCTCGCTGTCGCGAACCATCTCGATCTTCGTGCGGTAGTCGGCCTCGGACATGCCCAGACGCGCGGCCGTCTCTTTCACTACGGAATTGAACTCGTGCACGTTCGGCGGCCCGAGGAGGACGCCGGTCAGCGAACAGCGCGCGACACAGGCGAAATTCCCCTTGGGAGCCTCGCACTCGATCTCTTTCTTCTCGAAATAGTCTCCGAGATGCGCCGAAACTGCATGCTCCGCGATCTCGCTTTCGTCGTCCGACGCGAAAGAACACGCCTTGCACTGGCGGAAAGGCGAGAGAGTCTTGTCCTTTGGCGTGATTTTGAGAAGCACGGACGAAGGATTGTCGAGGAAGAGATACGCAAGGTCCTTCAGCTTGAAAGCCTGGCTGCTCTGCTGGATCTTCCGTATGATCGTGCCGAGAGCCGACGGCTCGGGAAGAGCCTTCACTTCGAATTCGACTCTCGGCGAGGCGCTCTTGACGGGCCTGTCCCGCCTCTCCGGGCGCCTGTCGCTACTGAGACGCGGCGCCTTTTTCTCCTGACGCGGACGCGCTTCGCCTCCAGACGAAAACTCGCGCTTCGCGCCGGTTGAAAGAGTCACCTTCTCTTCTTTTTTCGCCCAATCGGGGGTGAAGTCAAAACTCCCGATGTCGAATAATTGCGGATTATCGTTTTCCATTGCCGATATTATACCATAATTTCGGAAAATATGCCGCCTTATTCAGGCCGATGCGACGCGCGAAACTATTTCTCCCTCGCGGAAGACGGTCCTGAGGACATCGCCCTCTTTGACATCGCCGGGCGAACGGACCGCGCGGCCCGACCGGTCAAGCGTTATCGTGTAGCCGCGGTCGAGCACCGAATACGGGGAAAGAAGCGCGAGCTTCGATGAGAGATGCCGGAAATCCGCCGCGAGGGCGGTATAGGACGTCTTCAACGAGCCAAGCATCCTCGACGAAAGATAGTCGATCCTCTGGGCTCCGTTTTCGTACACGCCTCTCAGCGCCGAAACAAGAGCGGAACGCGCCGATTCTATCCGGCGCGAAAGCGCCGCGGCGTCGGGAACGACAAGTTCCGCCGCCATCGACGGAGTCCCCGCGCGGACGTCGGCCGCAAAATCGCAAAGCGTGAAATCGGTCTCGTGCCCTACGGCCGAAACCACCGGAACCGGAGACGACGCGACGGCGCGGACGAGCGTTTCGTCGTTGAAACAGAAAAGGTCCTCGAAACTTCCGCCGCCTCGGGCGACGATGACGACATCGGCTTTCCATCCTCCTTCCGCAGCGCTTTCGCGGGCAAAATAGTCGAGACCGGCGACAATCGTTTCCGCCGCCCCCGCCCCCTGCACCTGTGCGGGGAAAAGCCTTATTTCGAGATTGGGCATGCGCCGCACGGCAACGCGGCACATGTCGTGGATCACCGCGCCCGAAGGGCTCGTCACGATTCCTATCCTGCGAGGAAGAAACGGAAGCGGCCGCTTTCTGGCCCGCGCGAAAAGCCCTTCCGCCTCGAGCCTTGCCTTCAGTTCGAGATATCTGCGCATGAGCTCGCCCTCGCCGACGCTTTTGGCGGCGTAGACGACGAGATGGCAGTTGCCGCGCTGCGGATAGAACGTGGCTCCGGCGTAGACGAGAACCTTCGCGCCCTCTTTCAGAGCCTGCCTCTCCCTGCAGCGCTCGAGCGCGCTTTTGAACATCACCGCGCTGACCTGGGCGTTGGCGTCTTTGAGGGTGAAATACGCATGTCCCGAATTGTAGAGCTTCCAGCCGCTTATTTCGCCTTCGACGTAAACGCGCGGGAACCGGCGCTCGAGCGCGGTCTTTATCCCTGCGGCGAGAAGCGTGACGGAAAGCGCGTTTTCCTTCGTTTCGCCGGCAATGCTCACTTCATCACCGCCCTGCGAATCATTTCGCGTTTCCTGTCTCTGAGCGAATGCACCCCGACGGACAGGATCGTCCCCACGGCGAAGAACGAGCAAAGCATGTTCGTTCCTCCGTAGCTGAAAAACGGCAGGGCCATCCCCTTGGTGGGAAGCGCGTTGCACACGACGCCGAGATTGAACACAGCCTGGAAAAAGACGAGGAACGCCATGCCGAGGGCGATATTCCTGCCGAGCCTGTCGGTGGCTTTGCAGGCGATGTACACGGAAAGCGCGAAGAACGCGGCAAAAAGCAAGAGGACGCCGAGCGTGAAGAAAAGCCCGAGCTCCTCGCCGCCGACGGCGAAAATGAAATCGGTGTGCGCTTCCGGGAGATAGAAATGCTTCTGCATCGACTCTCCGAGGCCGACGCCCGTGATGCCGCCGTTCTTTATGGCGACAAGAGCCTGCTCCGCCTGGTATGCGGCGCGTTTCGACGCCTCGTCGGCGACCCCGCCGCCTGCTGCTGCCGATCCGCCGAAAAACGCCGCGAGCCGCGCCATGCGGTTGGCGTTGTTGAAAAGCTTGAAAAGGACGAGCGACCCTCCGCACGTGCCGAGGACCAATATATGCGTGAACCGCACTCCCGAAAGAAACATTACGAGCACGCCGGCCGCCGACATGACGAGAACCGAACCGAAATCGGGTTCGAACAGAACCGGCAGGATGAGACCGCCCATTATCACAGCCGAAGATAACGCTCCTCGCTTGAAAAGTTCCACGCGCCAGCCCGCCTTGTCGAGCCACACTGCGAGCGAGACGACAACCGCGATCTTCGCGAATTCGCTCGGCTGCATGTTCACCGGGCCCACCGGAATCCATCGGTACGAGCCGTTGATCGGCTTGAAATGGAAAACAAGAACGAGAAGCGCGAGAGTGCAGACGTAGAAAAGAACCGCGAGAACGCCTGCCGAGCGCCACCGCCTGTAGTCAAACGCCGCCGCAAGCGCGGCTACGAGCGCCCCGGCAACCACGAAAACAGCCTGCCGCACCATGAAGTGGTGCGGATTCCCATAGATCCTGAGGGCGTTGGCCTCGCTTGCGCTCGAAAGAACGACAAGGCCCAGCGCCGCGATTGCCGCGACAACCAGGCCGAATGCGAAAAGCGGCGTTTTCTTCACCGCAGCATCAGAACTTTGCGCCGGCGGGCACTTTGATCGTCTGTCCGGGCTTCAGCTCTTCGTCGGGCGACATGTTGTTCGCCTCGCGGATCTCTCCGGGAGTGTTGAGATTCCAGCGTATGGAAAGCTCGAGAAGGTCTTCGCCTTCGCGCACTTCATACGTGCGGAGCTCGGCGGCATCGCTCTTTGCCGGAGCCGCCTCGGCAGGCGCTTCCTTCGCCTCTTCCGCTTTTGCGGCCGGGGCCGCCTCTTCGCTCTGCGCGGCAGGGCCGGCGACGGGCGCAGGCGTCTCCTCCGCGGCCTTTGCCGGCGCGGATTCGGCCTTCGGCTTCTTCTCGGCCGCGGCCACAGGCGCCTTGGCTGCGGCGCGCTGCTGCTTCTCGACCTTCTCGGCCGGGACTTTCAGCTTCTGCCCGATGCGGATCATGTCTGAAGAAAGCGAATTGAGCTCCTTGAGCTGACGGACGGTTATGCCGCCGGCGAGAGCGATCTTGCCGAGGCTGTCGCCGCTCTTGACGACATACTCTTTGACGGCGCCTTCGTATTTTGCGTTCTTGGCGGGAGCGGCGCTCTTGGCGGGAGCCGCTTTCGGCGCCGCGGGCTTCTCGGCGGCCTTGCCGACATCGAGTTTACCGGGAAGGATCAGCTTCTGCCCGAAGAGGATCTTGTCGCCCTTGAGAGATGCATTCTCCTTGCGGATGGCATCCATCCTGATGTTGAACTTCTTGGAAATCTTGGAAAGCGTATCGCCGCGCTGGACGTAGTAGACCGTCGTCTCCTGCACGGGCTTCTTCTCCTCGGGAGCCTCAACCTTGCACGTGCAGTCACTCGCTCCGCAGGCGCACGGCGCGGTATGCTTCGTGCCCGGCGCGCATTTGCACTTCACTTCGACTTCTTCGATCGGCGCCGGCTTTTCTTCGACGGTTTCTTCCTTTGGCGGCTTCTCGTCCGCAGGCGCTTCGACGTTCTTCTCCGCGACCTCGGCCGCGTTTTTGTTCCTGTCGGCAGGCTTCACGTAATTGGGGTCGACGCAACCCGCAACCGCCGCCGCGGCGGCCGCAATCGCCGCCATAACTGCATATCTGTTCATTTTTTTTGTCCTTCTTTTTTTGCCAGCTCCGCGAAAACATCTCCGCGTTCGCCGAAATTTTCAAACTGATCGTAGCTCGCGGCGCCGGGCGAAAGGAGAACCGTCTCTCCCGAAACCGCTTCGCGCGCCGCAGCCGACACGGCATTTTCGAGCGTCCCGCAGATTTCGCAATCGAGGGATTCTCTCCATGCCGCATTGAACTTTTCGGCGCACTCCCCTATAAGATACACTTTTTTGACCCGTTTCGTCAAGCCCCCCGCGAAAATTTCCGGATTTTCCCCTTTGGCCCTTCCGCCTGCTATCAGCCTCACCGGAGAGGCCGCCATCTCCACTCCCGCGGCAGTTGCGGCCAAAGACGTGGCTTTGGAATCGTCCACCCATGTGACGCCGCCGAAAACCCCGACCGTCTGCATCCTGTGGGGAAGAGGCGAGAAAAAACGGAACGCGCTCTCTATCGCGCTGTCGCGCAGCCCCGCGCGGCGCATGAGCCACACGGCCGCCGCCGCGTTCCGGAGAAGAACTCCGCTCCCGAAATACGTCCCTTGCGCGAATCGCGATGCATCCTCGCACGGCGCGGACGGAAGCGAAAAGTCGAGCGACTCCTTCGCCATCCCGAGCAGACGCCTTTTCACCGCATGGTACGCCTCGCGCGAACCGTGCCTGTCGAGATGGTCGTCCTGAAGGTTGAGTATGACGGCGGCCTCGAACGCGTCCGGCGGAAGATTCGTCGTCTCGAGCTGGAAACTCGAAACTTCGACGACGGCCCAGTCGCATTCCGGCACGGCCGAGACGGGAAGCCCGTAATTGCCGCACGCGACAGCCTTCGTTCCTGAAAGCGAAAGCGCGGCGGCGACAAGTTTCACCACGCTCGATTTGCCTTTGGAGCCGGTCACGGCGAGCATTTTCACGCCGCGCCGCATCAGATCGCGAACCCCGTACTCGAGCTCGCTCATCGTCCTGACGCCGGGAGAAACCACGACAAGGTCGATGCCATCGGCGAAAGAAACCTCGCCGCCGCGGCGTGTTGCGAGAGCCGCGGCCGCCTGGCCGCTCACGCCCTTGCCGACGACGAGTGTTTTCACCGTTGTTTTCTTTTCCGCGGACACAGACTTAAAGCCCGACGGCTTCGGCCGGAGCCGAGACGTCGGAGGCCGCCGCCGCGGCGGCTTCGCGCTCGAGCTTCTCTTTCTTCGCCTTCAGATAGCTCTCGAGCATTTCCTGCTGATCTTCGACGCTTTCGACGATCCCGCATCCCGGCCTGTTCTTGTCCTGCACCGAGAGCATCGCCGACCAGAGCCCCTTGGCGTTCAGGCCAACGCATCCCATCACTCTGAGACGGCGGTATTCGGCGGCCCAGCTGTTCTCGAAGAGATAGAATTTCTTGGCTCCGTATTGCGTTTCGAGAGCGAGGCGTATGGTCTCGAGCGCGGCGAGCGCCTCATCGCGGGTCTTCCAATGCGACGTGAAGAACGCCTCGCCCGTCTCCCACGTATCGAGATCTTCGTTGTAATGGGAAACGAAACCGCACTTGCCCTTGAGCCCGAACGCCTCCGAATCCTTCGCCCACGTCACGAACCACGGTTCGACAAAAAGCTTCTCGTATCCTGCGGGTATCGTTTTGAACGGCTCGGACGGCTGGATTATCCCCGCCGCCGCGACGAGGGACGTCTCGGCCGGTTCGAAATCGTACTTTTCGAAAACGGAAAGGACGCGGGCGGGAAGGACGTTTGTGACGCCGCCGACGATGAAAAAGCTCTCCGCCGGACGTTTTCTTTTTTTGATATCGGCGCCCTTGTATCCGAAAAGCTCCGCCTCGCTCTTGAAGCACCCCGAGAAAAGGACGGAAACTGCGATTGCGGCAAAAAGGAAAACTTTATTTGCGGACATGGCTTTGTGCTCCTTACAAATTGGTAGCGGGGGCTGGATTTGAACCAACGACCTTCAGGTTATGAGCCTGACGAGCTACCAAGCTGCTCCACCCCGCAATCTTGCATTTCACGAATGGCGGGGCTGGCGGGAGTCGAACCCACAACCCTCAGATTCGTAGTCTGATGCTCTATCCAGTTGAGCTACAGCCCCAATCCGTAAAACGATGCGTATTATACCATATTCACTTGTCTGTTGCAATACGAAAAATCATCTTGCTTACGGCCAACGCATTAAAAGCCGATCCTTCCCCTTTGGGGTCCCTTGATCGTTTTTTAATGCGTTGGAAGTGTTTCAGCAGCCAACAACCAGTATTCAGCAGCCAATTCGAGCGGTCGTGGCGCGTTTTAATGCGTCCAAGTCGCGTTTCAAGGGCGATCCATCGGTCGCGCCCGTCCTTCTTTTCTGCGTAGGCATCGAGCCTACGCCCCGATGGTCTTGCCATTGCCGCGGATTCGGTCAACCGCTCGCTCGCTTAGACGCCTTGGTTTTTCTCCTTGCATCCTCTGCCTCCTTTCTTATTTCCTTCGCGGCCTTCGCCGACATCTCATCGACGAAGGAGTCCACGAGCTTCATGAACCTGCGGTACGCCTCGGTCGCCCGCTCGTAGGCGGGCGCCTCGTCGCGGGACACGTATCTCTGGTGGAGTTTCGTGTCCTTCCTGTACTGGAGATGGTAGAACGAGCCGCCTCCTTTCGCTCTGGACAGCACGCAGAGTCTCCCTCTCGCCATCCTCTCGGCCGCGTTCACGGCCTCCAACAGCCTGACTTGACTTTTCATGCGATATATTATATACTATAGTAGTCGCTTTGTCAAGCGGAAAATGGAGGAAAGTTTTCATGGACGTCTCGACTCTCGAAAGGCGCGCGCTCGCAATGCCCAGGAAGCCGCTCACGCTGAAGGACGCGCTTCTGGAGGTCTCCGACTTCAGGATCGACCGCAGGAAGAAGTATCCCCTCTACGAGATGCTGATGATCGCGGTATGCGCGATGGTCGCCGGCGCGAAGGGCCCGACGGACTTCGAGCGCTTCGGCGCTGCCAAGCTGAAGTTCCTGAAGAAGTTCCTCCCCCTCCAGAACGGGATTCCCAGCCACGACACGTTCAGGCGCGTCCTCGGGAAGCTCGACCCGAAGCGCTTCAACGCCGCGCTCGTCAAGTGGCTCGAATCGGTCTCCGACGTCGCCGCCGGGGACATAATCTCCGTCGACGGCAAGCTCCTGAGGCGCGCGCTCACGAAGGACGGGAAGATGCCGTGCATCGTAAGCGCCTACTCGAAGCGCACCAAGCTCGTCATAGGGCAGGTCAAGGCCGACGAGAAATCCAACGAGATCACAGCGATCCCCGACCTTCTCGACGTCCTGTACCTAAAAGGCGCGATCGTCACGATAGACGCGGCCGGATGCCAGAAGAAGATCGTCGGGAAGATACTGAAGCGAGGCGCGGGCTACATCATATCGCTCAAGGGCAACCAGTCGACGATGCACGACGAGATACGCGCGTTCATGCAGGATCCGGCGTTCAAGGCGAGATTCAAAAAGGCGAAGACGGTGGACAATGGCCACGGCCGCGTGGAGACGCGCACGTGCTGGCAGACGGACGACATCGACTGGTTCGAGGACAAGGACAAGTGGGCAGGCTTGAGAAGCGTCTGCATGGTCGAGTCCGTCGTGTACGACAAGAGCACCGGGAAAACGACAAGCGAGACGCGGTTCTTCATCTCGTCGCTGCCGGTCGACCCGAAACGCGCGCTCGAGGCCATCCGCGCGCACTGGGGCGTGGAGGCGATGCACTGGATACTCGACATGGACTTCGACGAGGACAGGTCCCGGGCGAGGCGGGAAGGCCTCGCGGAGAATCTCGCGATGCTGCGGCACGTCGTCATAAACGTGCTGAGGCTCGACAAGTCGGTCTTCGGCGGAATCAGCGTGAAGCGGAAGGAACTCACATGGGACGACGAAAAGCTGCTTGGGCTCATGCTCGCGGCGTAGAAGGACGGCAAGGCAGACAGGCCACAGACTCGAACCCGCGCGGGCTCGATGCCCGCGCGCTCACAAAAGAGGCGGGCGCGCTCGAAAATAGCGCCTGGAACACCTCCTGAAACCGGAAGGACGCGCCACGTCCGCTCGTACTGGGCGCTGAACGCTGGCTGCTGGCTGCTGGAACACTTCCAACGCATCAAAAATTCGTTCTACCTTGCGTCAGCAGGGAGAAGGAATTTTTGATGCGTTGGCCGTATCATCTTGCCGGAATTCCGCGGTCCGGCGCCCTGACTTCTGAGCCATGCGCCGGGAAAATCGCACTTTATGCATCTTGACCGCATCGAAGATATTTTGCTATAATGTCCGGCGACAGAAAGAGAATTCCATATGCACGACACGATTTTGACAACCAGAAGAAATCTCCTTAAAACCGCCGTTTTCGGCGCAGCGGCTTTTACCGTGAGCGGACCGGCCGCGGCGGAAAAGACGGACGGCGATGACGTCCCTGTGTGTTTTTCAGCCGACGTGTGCGTTCTCGGCGGAAGCACGACGGGCGTGTTCGCCGCCGTGCGGGCCGCGGAAAAAGGCATGAGGGTGGCGATCGTCGAGAACGAAGGATTTTTCGGAGGAACGGCCGTGGGAGGATACGTCCCCATCTGGCACTCGCTCTACGACACTACAGGCAAGAGACAGATCATTTCCGGCCTGACGGACCGCATAGAACGCGAACTCGTAAAGAGACGCGAAGCCGTAATGAAAGATCCGGCGTCGCCTTCCGCAGGGGCGATTCTCAACGTGCAGGCCCTTTCGTTCGCGCTCGACAGTCTCGTATCGGCCAATCCGCTCATCCGCCCGTTCCTGCATGCCAGGGTGGTCGCGGCCCGCAAAAACCCCGACGGCCGCGTGACCCACGCGATAATAGAGGACAAGGACGGCAGGCGCGCCATCGCCGCCAAGTTTTTCATCGACGCGACGGGCGACGCCGATTTCGCCGTCCAGGCCGGACTGCCGACATGGAAACACGCGCGCACCGACATGCAGGCGCATACTACCTGTGCGATCCTCTCGGGCATAGACAGCCTTTCACGGCGCAGGAAAGATTTCTCGTTCGGGAAAATACTCGGCCGCGGCGGAGAAGCGGCCCTCGACCATTCGTTCTGGTGGGGCTGCGAAGTGGTAGGCTGCCCGTCGCTCACGTTCTTCGCGGGAACGCGCATATCGAAATGCGATCCGTCTTCCGCCGACGATCTGACGCGCGGCGAAATGGAAGGACGCGCGCAGCTAAAGAAAATCGTCGATGCAGTCAACCGCCGCTTCCCGCCGGGAAAAGGCCGCGCGCCGGTGGCGGTGGCCGCGGTGGCCCCGATGATGGGCATACGGGAAAGCCGCCATATAGACGCGCTCTACAGGGTGACAAAAGACGACGTGCTTTCGGGGAAGCGTTTCGACGATGTCGTCGCGCGGGGAAGCTACCGCATCGACATCCACGAAGGGGAAGGCATAACGTTTTTCTATCTCGACGGACGCAAAGAGCGCATGGTCGCGACGGAGAACGGCAAGGTTAAATGGGAAAAGAGCAGGTGGAGCGCAAAAGACGCGCGGCACGCCACCTGGTATGAAATCCCCTACCGCGCGCTCGTGCCGAAAGGATCCGTGAACGTTATATGCGCCGGGAGAATGATAGACGCCTCGCGCGAAGCCTACGGAGCGGTCCGCGTGATGGTGAACTGCAACCAGATGGGCGAATCGGCCGGGCTCGCCGCGGCGCGAGCCGTCAAAGAAGGCCTCGCGGCCGCCGACGCCTACGACGGCTCGGCGATTCCGGCGCCCGGCCAGGCGATGCTTTGACGGAATTAAAACCGCGCCTCGCCGTTCCTGCTCACCTGCCGCAGGAACGCTGGCGGATGATTTCGTACATCGCCACGGACGCGGCGACGGCGGCGTTGAGCGACTCGAACCCGCCGGGCATGGGTATCTCGGCTGCAAAATCGCATTTTTTGCGGACAAGCCTCGACACTCCCGCTCCTTCCGCACCTATCACAAGCGCAACCTTCCCCTTGAAATCGACCTCGGTGTAACGCTTCGCGTCTTCGCCCATGTCGAGCGCCGTTATCCAGAACCCGGCCTCTTTCAAATCGTCGAGCGCGCGGCAGACATTTACGACCCGCGCGATTTTCACGTGCTCCACGCCGCCAGCCGAAGCGCGCGCCGCCGCAGGCGTAATCCCGCACGCCCTGTCCTCGGCGACCACCGCGCCCGTCGCGCCGACCGCCGCGGCCGTGCGCAGTATCGCGCCTACGTTCTGCGGATCTTCGAGATGGTCGAACACCACGACAAGCGCGTTTTCGTCTTCCGCGGCGTCGTCGAGGATTTCGCGGAATTCCACGTACGGATAGCCGGACGTCTTGAGCGCAACCCCCTGATGATGCCCGAAACGCGCGAGCCGGTCGAGCTGCGGCCGGTCCATCGTCCTCACGACGAGACGCCTCGATACGGCTTCGTCGCGGATGCGCGCGATCTGCGCGTCCTCGTGGTCTGTCCTCGGAGGAAGGACTATCTCGGTGCACGTTCTCCGCCCTGCGGCGAGAGCCTCCTCCACCGGGTTGCGGCCGTATATCCACTCGCCGCCCGACACCATTTCCCTCGGTCCCTGTCTGTGCGTTCTGTCCATGGCATGAAACCCTTATGCGTCCTTTACACCCTCGACGAGCCAATGCGGCATCGGCGGAGGAACCTGCCGCGTTTCGCCCGGCCTGAACCCGGCTTCGCGCATCCATCCTTTCAGTTCCGCGTCGGAAAACACCCAGCCGTTTTCGGTGGTGAGCGCCATGTTGAGCGCGAAGAGCGCGGAAAACGACGGAGACGTGCGCGTGGAATCTGTCATCATGTCGAGAACCGCCACGCGGCCGCCCGGCTTGAGCGCCCTGTATGCGCGTTTCAGAATGCCGACTATATCCTCCGGCGACTCCTGATGGAGCGCGCCGAAAATCGTCACGAGATCGAAAGCCCCCTCTTCGAATTCGTCCGTTCGGTAATTGCCCGTGCGGCACTCTATTCGCCCTTCAAGGCGCGCGCCTTCGACATAGCGCGCGGCCTGTCGGCTTATCGCAGGCAGATCCACCGTGACGATTTCCGCGCCGGGATTCGCCCCGGCGATCAATATGGCGTAGGCTCCCGGCCCGCCTGCGAGATCGAGCACGCGTCCTTCAACCTTGCCGAGCATGGGAACCACGCTTCTGCCTATGCCCATCGCGCGGCCGAACATCGCCGCGGCGAAAGCGCGGGTGCGCTCCTCGTTTTCGCCGAGATGGATCTCGGGCTTCTCCACGGGCTTTGACGAGAGCGCGAATTCTTTCAGCCTCCCCCACGCGGGATACACGTCCATGTTGTAACGCACGGCCTTCGTGAGATCGGCCGCCCCTCCGGGAACGAGAGCGAGACGTCCGGCGGGAGTGTTCTCGTATACGCCCTCGGCCTTCTTCACGAGAAGCCCCTCGGCCGCGCACGCATCCGCGAGAAGCCTCATGCCGCGGCTCGAAGGATCGAAGCTTCCGTTCTCGACGCTTTCGAAAAGATGCAGCTCGACAGCCGCGAAAAGAACGGCGCTTCCCCAGTAGGCGCTGGCAAGATCGACTATTTCTCCGAGACTTTTCATCCTCTCACACCTCCGATTCAAAAACGGCAACCTCATCCTGCGCAAGCGCGAGACACGGGATACGCCCCTTGCCGGCGGCCGCGAGAGCCTCGGCCGCCTCGCGCTCGGCCAGATGCGGCGAATTGCATTCGCGCGAAATATGCGCGAGGAAAAGCTTCCTGAGCCGCGCGCTCGCATATCTCGCGGCGAGCGATGCGGCCTCGTGGTTCGAAAGATGCCCGCTCGGGCCGCGGATGCGCCGCTTGAGCCTTTCCGAACGTTTGCTGCCGGCGAGCAGTATCTCGTCATGGTTGAACTCGAGAACGGCAAGATCGGCCTGTTCGAGATTCTTTCCTATCGATTCGAGAGGCGAGCCCACGTCTGTCGCGTGGAAATACGTGAAACCACCCGCATGCACCACGAAACCGGCGGCATCGGGCGTGTCGTGCGGGACGCTGAACGCCTGCGCCGAAAACGCGCCCGCCTCGAAAGGCTGGCCGTGCTCGAAAACTAAAAAATCATCGATGTCGAGACCGGTCTTTTCCGCGGCGGCCTCGGCGGTGAGCGCGCTCGCGAAGAACTTGACGTCCGGCAGTATCTTCTTAAGCGCCTTGGCGCCTCTCACATGGTCGTCGTGCGAGTGCGTGAAAAGAACCGCCTCTATCGAACGGGGGTCGACCCCCGCTTCGCCGGCGCGCTTCAGGAATTCGCGGCATCCGATTCCGCAATCGACCATCAGCGAACGCCCGTCGGCCGTGAGAACGTACGCGTTGCCCGCCGATCCGCTCGCGAGCGAGGCGAACTTTATTTTCATTTCGCCTCTTGCCGCTCGAACGCGCGATGGGCGATGTCGCGACGGTAGAACATACCCTCGAACGAAATGCCTGCCAGCCGTGCGTAAGCCGCATCCACCGCCTCTCGCAGCGTCGCGCCGGTCCCGGTCACGGAAAGGACGCGCCCGCCCGCCGTCACGACGCCGTCCGCACCTGCCTTCGTGCCGCAATGGAAAACAACGGTCGATCCGCCGTCTGCGCCAAGGCCTGAAATCTTCCTGCCCTTTTCATAAGCGCCGGGATATCCGGCGGACGCCGCGATCACTGTCGCGGCGGCGCAGTCCTTCACGACTATATCCGCCTCGTCGAGCGATCCCGTCGCGGCATGGAGAAGCGCCTTCGCGAAATTTCCGCCGAGCCGGGGAAGCACCGCTTCAGTCTCGGGGTCGCCGAAGCGCGCGTTGAACTCCACTACGTTGACACGCGAGCCGCTCGCCGCGATCCTGCCGCCCTCCGGCGTTATCATGAGCCCGGCATAGAGGATGCCGCGATACACGACGCCTCTCCTGCGAAGTTCGCGCACGACGGGGAGAATTATCTTTTCCTTTATCTCGGGAAGCATTCCGTCTGTCACGACCGGCGCGGGCGAATACGCGCCCATGCCGCCGGTGTTCGGCCCTTTGTCGCCGTCGAACACGCGTTTGTGGTCCTGCGAAGACGGCAGCAGCACGACGGTTTCGCCGTCTGTCATGGCGAGTATCGAGCATTCTTCGCCGTCGAGAAATTCTTCCACAAGAACTTCCGCTCCGGCATCCCCGAACTTGTTTCCGACGAGCATGTCGTCTATCGCCTTTTCGGCTTCCGCCCTCGTCTCGGCGACAACCACGCCCTTGCCCGCGGCAAGGCCGTCGGCCTTTATCACCACGGGAAGAGAATATCCAGCCAGCGCCGCCTTGGCCGCCGCGGCGTCTGTGAACGTCTCGGCCCTGCCCGTCGGAACGCCGGCCGCTTTCATTATCTCTTTTGCGAACCTTTTCGAGCCTTCCATCCTGGCGCCTGCCGCGACAGGCCCGAACGCGGGAATCCCCTTGGCTGCGAGAGCATCGACGAGCCCGGCGACGAGAGGCGCTTCGGGGCCGACGACGACGAGATCGGGCCGTTCTTTTTCGGCCCATGCCGTAATGCCGGCGATGTCTTCCGCGCCGACAGGCAGGTTCACCGCTATCGAGGCCGTGCCGGCGTTGCCGGGGGCGGCGTAAAGTTCGTGTTTCTCTTCATCCTGCGAGAGGCGCCACAAAATCGCGTGTTCCCTCCCGCCGCTTCCTGCGACAAGAATCTTCATTTTGATTTTCCTAAGGAATGAGCAGCTTCTGTCCGATGCTCAGTTTGTTGGATTTGAGGCCGTTCAGTTCTGTGATTTTCGCGATCGTCGTGTTGAACGCCTGCGCTATCAGATAGAGGCTGTCGCCCTTGACTACGACGTACTCCCTGTATTTTCCCGCCGGAGGAGTCCTGCCGGAAGACGCGGCGGAAGTCCTTGCGCTCCTGGCTTCGGCCTTCTGCACTTCGGCGATCTTGGCCGAAATCTCGCGCACGATATCACTTTTCATTGCGGAAATTTCGCGGCGCAGATCGGCAAGATCGGCTTTGACCGCGTCGATCTCCTTCTTGAGCGCAGCAATCTCCTCTTTGCCGCCATCGATCTTCTTGATGCGGTCCGAGAGCTCGTCGTAATTCGACTGGAGAACATCTATCTGGCCGGTGATGCGCTGCACCTCCGCGATGGCCTGACGCTTGAGGAACGCCTCGCGAGCGCCATCTCCGGCGGCGAGAGCGCCCGTGCATGCCGCCGCCGCGATAAACACGGCGGCTTTCAACGACGCTGTTTTCATTCCCGGGCGGCCTCCCATGTTCAGATCGTGCCTTTGACAACGCTCGTGCAGGCCTTGAGCACGCCGGCGACGTCTGCGAGATTCGAAGGAATGATCATCGTGTTGTTCGTCTTGGCGAGATTGCCGAACTGCGTGAGATACTGCTGCGCAAGCTGCATGTTGACCGATTCGAGCCCGCCTTCCGCGCTGATGGCCTCGGCCACCTTGCGGATGCCGGTGGCCTGCGCCTCCGCGACGAGGAGAATCTCCTTCGCCTTGCCCTCGGCTTCGTTGATCTTGCGCATCCTCTCGCCTTCGGAAAGCGCGATCGCCTCCTGGCGCTCGCCTTCGGCGCGGTTGATCTTCGCCTGGCGCTCGCCTTCCGACTCCGCGATCATGGCGCGCTTTTCACGCTCTGCGCGCATCTGCTTTTCCATGGCGTCGCGGATGGTGCGCGGCGGTGTGATGTTCTTTATCTCGTAGCGCGTCACCTTTATGCCCCAGGGGTCGGACGCTTTGTCGACCGCGGAGACGATGGCGGCGTTGATGGCCGTGCGCTCTTCGAAAGAGCGATCGAGATCGAGCTTGCCCATTTCGGAGCGCATTGTCGTCTGCGCGAGCTGCGTGGTGGCGAAAAGGTAATTGCCGATGCCGTACGAAGCCTTTGCCGGATCCATCACCTGCATGTAGAGTATGCCGTCGACGGAAACGGCGATGTTGTCCTTGGTTATGCATTCCTGCGGCGGCACGTCGATAGCCTGTTCCTTGAGCGTGTGCCTGTAGGCGATCCTGTCGAAGAACGGCACGAGAATGTGGAAGCCGGCGTCGAGAGTGCAGCGGTATCTGCCGAGGCGCTCGACAATATACGCCGTCTTCTGCGGAACTATAACGGCCGTCTTTGCTATCGCCACGAGAACGATAACAGCCACTATCGCGAAAAACACCAATCCTGCCATTTTTTACATCCTTTCTGTTTTCCTTTTGACGGGTATTATACCATAAATAACAGATAACTTCTTGAACTTACGGCCAACTGAATGTGATAGGCGGAAGTGGGAAAAGGGAACGAGGGCGGAAAAAGACTGGATTAGGCCGTACTGACAGGGGCAAAACGTTTCAACCGCCAAAAAACAACCGAGACGCAACATTCGGGAAAAAATACCGCCCGCGCCCCAAAAATCAAGTGTAGTTGGGAAAAATCTTAAAAGCCTCTGCATCAACCATGCAGGGGCTTTGCATTATGTCGGCGCGGCGGCCTCGGCGGGCGTATAGGCCTTGTGGCCGAATAGCAGATTGCCCGCGCTGTTGTGCGCCAATGGCGTAGTCCATCTGTCGGCGCAATAAAGCAGAGCTCGTGACTGCCGGAAGACATAGGCGAACGCAACCGTCATGCCAGCCAGCCGTTGGACGTCGATGTAGTCTCCCCATCGGTAAGGCACCTCGAATTGCCCCTCCAGCGTCTGGGGTGGGGGCGGGCCGCACACTTCTATATCCCCCCATGGCAAAGTGCTGCTTGGATATGTTCCGATATATCCGTTGTCACCCCAAATCCCGAAATGTATGCTTTCAAAGTACGTCTTGGGCTCGACCGGAAGGACTATCCTCCATCGAAGCATCCCAATCGCCCCCGGATCATTGCCGCTCGCGGCTCTGATATCCTCGCCGTAGTCTTCATAGCTCCATGTGGCGCTTGTCACCCATGCGGGCGTCTGCCGGATGTCCATGTCGTGCTGTGTAATGGTGTGCCAGTGGGCATAGAGCGTTATATCGCCTGCCGGCACGTAATATTCGCCGGCGTCCCCGACGCGCTCTCCCTCCAATGTGTACCATCCAGCGAACATCCACGATGATTGAGGATATCGCCGCGCCGACGGGAGTGTCACCGCGTCTCCCGCCAGACACCTGCGTTCCACGACTCTCGCGTGTTCCGGCTCTACGTAACCATACTCGGCATTTGCGTCGAACGTGACCGTCGGATCGCCCGTCCTGTACCACTTCGCAACGGCCAGTTTCAACCCATCACCGCTGCCGTGCAGCAGAATGTCGTGTTGGCTGAACGACAAAGTCGCATCTCGCGTGACAAGCGTGTTGCACTCGTTTATGGTCGGATGCTGGTTGTAATCGCGGTCACACGTGTACCAGCCGGCGAACTCCTGTCCGCTCTCAAGCGGAACAGCCGTGATTGCGACTTCCTCCTTCCAAGTGTTGCCGTACCATCCCCACGGAAACCCATCCCGCGTCTGGATGCAGTAGAAGCCCGAAGAAGCACCCATCCAGAAGGTGCAGTTATACGGCGACACTGTCCAGTCGGTCCCAACCGCGTTAAACTGGCATGCGGTACTTGAAAATGCAGTTATCATGATGTCAACTGCCGCCCCCCGTCCCTGGTGACGAGTCGCCGGAACCGGTGTTGCACTCGCAGATCGGCGCGCGTTCGGCTTGGCCGCCAGGAATCATGATCCACCCGTTTACCGGGTTTGGAAGCACCTGCAGGGCAGTCGTCTGCCCGGTTGCGAGGTTGCATGTCTCTGCGGTCGCCTGGATCTGCTGCGTGTAGGCATCGTAGCGGATCGCCTTGATATAGGTGATTGTGCCGGAGGCTCCGCCGCCGCCGCCGGTGCCGAGGGCGATTGCGCCGACAATGAGCTGGGTGATTGCGCCGCTCGACGCGATCGAGCAGAGGCGGATGCTCGTGAGGGTTTCTTCGCTCGTTCCCGGGCTCGCCGTAGCCGATGTCCCGACCGTCGCCCGGTAGGATGTGCCGCCCGTCCCTTCGCTTGTGTAGACATGGAGCCAGAACGCCGACGGGGATGTCCCGGAAGCGACGTGTAAGATATAATATCCCGGATATGCCGCGCCCGCTGCGGCGAGCGCCGCGCCGCTCGAATCAGTCGGCGTCAATTCCTCGCCGGCAATGTTCAAGGATCCGGCGGGCAAATACACGCCCCAGGCGCCGTCGCCGTCTGCAGCATCTGGGAAATAATGCACCTCCCAGGGGCGCGG